>Ga0181605_10004523_pt1 | contig 10986 bp, 6 predicted proteins | sample 041ome_11_FD_148676 | JGI IMG/M metagenome (GOLD analysis project Ga0181605, IMG submission 148676) | Coastal salt marsh microbial communities from the Groves Creek Marsh, Skidaway Island, Georgia - 041411US metaG (spades assembly) | ecosystem: Environmental > Aquatic > Marine > Intertidal zone...
TCGAAGGAATCAACGAGAACGAAGAAGAAGACGACGACGACGACGAGTAACAAATCTCGCTCTCGTTCAACCACGCGTCTCGAATGACGTTCCACCCGAAATAAACGAGCGCTCCGCAAACGACAATCAATCCCGTTCTCAACGCGTCCGCCACGTCCTCCCTAAAAACTTTCTCCCTGCTCAGTTTCATCTTAAGCTCTAAACTCTCCCTCTTCATATCGTTCGAAGTTTTCATCGTCTCGTTCGATTCTTTCTTCAAATCCAAACCGGCTAATTTCGCTTCCAACTGTTTTCGCTCCACCGAGAGCCGCGCCTCGCTCAACGCGTTGCTCTTCTCTTTGCTCAAAACGTCTCGCATTTTCACCGAAAGCTCGAGCACTCGCAGCTCTTCTTCGGACATATTCTGTATGTTTTCTAAAGTCGTGGTCTCCGTCGTCTGAGTCGTCGTCATCACTTTCTGTTCTTCTTCTCTTTCTTCTTCTTCTTCGTTAACTGCCAACGCCGTCCTCTTCTCCTCCTCCTCTGCTTCTTCTCCTTCTCGTTTCATCCGGTCGAACGCGGCCAGAGCGAACAGCGCGACGACCACCGCGAACAGCGCGAACAAACATCTCAGAATAACGCTCAAAATCTCCATCCATTTCTCGTCCGTCCACGCGCTCGTGAGCGAGGAGGACAAATACCGACCGGCGTCGGTGCTGCGTTTCAGAAACTCAAATTGTTGTTGTTGTTCTTCTCGTTCCCGCTCGCGAGCGGCTTGGAAACCTCTCGGCGAAGAAGAAGAAGAAGAAGAAGAAGAAGATAAAGGAACAGACATCACCACCCTCTGCTTTTTTCTCTCTTTCTTCCAATCTCTCTCGTGCACGCACACGCACGCACTCGCGGCGTCCCACGAAAGCGCGATGTAGTGGGGAAAAAACGAACAGCTCTCACTCTCCGTAACGCGTTGAATTTTTAGAACTTTGTCATTTAGGGTTTTGATTCAAAAAATGAAACCCTAAACCTCCAGCGTGGCAAAAAGGATAGGCCAACGTCACCACTAATCCACACGCATTAAAAGCTCGCACGTCCGTCCGAGCGAGAGACAAACACGCCCTCGCGCAAAAAAACGCACCGACGAACAACGAAAATCTCCCGAGCGTCATGTTTTCCATCGCGCAACAACAGCAAACCTCGCTCTCGTTCAGACCGTTAAACTCCGTCTCTTCGACCATGAAAGCGTCGACGTCGAGATCTTCGTCGATGCGTTTTTCCCGAGCTTCGGCCGCGACGACGCCGACGACGACGACGGTGCGAGTCTCCGCGGACGCCTCCGCCGGCGGTAGTAAAAAAGACACCACCGTCGAATACCAGCGCGTGAAAGCGAAAGAGATGGTGAAATACTTCAAAGAGCAGCAGTATCAGCAATTAGTGGAAGACTCGACGGTGTTTGGGTTTACGAAGAAGAATGAAATCAACAACGGGAGATGGACCATGTTCGGCCTGTTAGTCGGCATGATGACGGAATATGCGACGGGCGTTGATTTCATCGACCAGATTAAGCTTTTGGTGAACGTGTTGGGCATCGCGGATTTGGATTAATATGTTCTGGGTCCACCGATGTCCATGTTTGGCTTCTTCTACGTTTGTGAGGCTGAGAACACGCGCTCGCGCGTCCGTCGCCTACAATCAATCACACGTGAGTTTTTAATACAAGTAACATACTAGCAGCAAAAGATACACTCGCACACGCATTTCACGCGCTTCCAGTTCTTCTTCTCTTTTTTTCGTTCGTTTCGATTAATCCCGAGTGCCCGTCGCGGCGGCGAAACAAGCGCAAGTTTCTCCTCTCTTTCAACTCTTCAAACTTTTTCCCCGCGACACACTTGCAGCAGCGCAGAGAGAAAAGAGAGACGCCCGTCGAGAAGACAGCAATCTCTCTCTCTCGCACACGATGCCGTCCTCCTCGAACGTCGTCTCCGAAGAAGAAGCGGAGATGTGGCGTCGATGGGACCATCGAAAACGGTTTCGGAAGGCGCATCGAACCGAACGGTTCGCGGTGAAATTCTTTCTGTTGGCGATTGGAGTGTCGATGGCGTTTTGGTTTCCACGCGGCGACGACGTGAGAGATAATAGGAGCGTTCGTTCGGAGAGCGACAACGACGATGGTATTGCGTTCGAGCATCGCGCGAGCTGGAGGCGTTCGATGCTCGGCGAAGAAGAAGACGCGACAACGAAGACGACGACGAGTTACTGCACTCCGTATGCCATCAACCAAAGCGTGGACAAGTGCTTGCACGTGCAAAAATACGAATGCAACTCGGACACGGAATCGGCAATCACGAATTACCTCTATTTCCACCACTGCACGATGCAAGAGTACCAGACGTTGTCCGTGGTGACGCTGATAGGCGTCGTGATCCTTTCTTTTTACGTTTTAGGGGACACGGCGGAGGAATTTTTCTGCCCGGTGGTTCGCAAAGTGGCGAAGGTGTTGCAGCTGTCGCCGAATACCGCCGGGGTGACTTTGTTGGCGTTAGGAAACGGAGCGCCGGATGTGTTTGCGTCTTTAGCGGCTTTTTCTAGCGGAGATGGTGGGAGCGGAGAGATTGGGGCTGGGATGATTGGTGCTATCGTCAGCGCGGGGATGTTTGTGAGCGGAGGGGTGGTTGGCGCCGTGGCCGTGGTCGCCGCGCCGTTTGAAGTACCGAGAGGCGCGTTCTTGAGAGACGCGTGGTTTTATTTCTTTGGCGCGGTTTTAGTATGTTACGTGGTAACGAGTGGGGAGGTGTATCCGAGACACGCGATTGGGTTTATTATGTATTATTTAGCGTTTGTGTGTTTGGTGATTGTTTCGGACGTGAGAGAGAGAAGGAAAAGGCTGATGCGGGACGGTGGAGGAGAATCGATGAGCGACGTGGTGGGGGGTAATCATAGCGGCGCAGATGTCAAGGAACAACAACTAGTAGGTACAGTAGACAGAGAGATGGGTGTCGTCGATTGGATGGACGAACCGCCGGCGCACGAAGTTCTCGGGGAAAACATCGTCAGATGGTGTCAAGCGCGCGGAAATACAAAGTACGGTTTCTTTAAAGCGCTCGCGCACGCGCCGTTAGACGTGTGCAGACGAATGACGATACCTTCCGCGGAGCCAGAACGATGGAATCGATTTTACGCGTTATCTTCCGTCGCGCTTGGGCCTTTGTTATTATTGCATCAGGTCAAAGACGTCGTGGACGCGCAGGCGTTAATCGGGAACGATTTCGTGGGTTTTTTACCGCTGTGGATGTGCGTTTTGATACCGTCGACATTGGTCGGGTGCGCGGTTTTCGTCGCGTCGAATCACTCGTACCAACCGGAATATTGGCCGTTAGCGCTCGCATTAGCGTTTGGAACGTCTATAGTTTGGATTTCTTTAGCGGCGACGGAGTTGCTCGAATGTTTGACAGTTCTAGGACACATTTCCGGGATATCTCCGGCTGTTTTAGGGGTGACTGTCTTGGCGTGGGGGAACTCTGTTGGCGATTTAGTCGCCGACGTTGTCATAGCAAAAAGTGGCCAACCAACCATGGCGGTTGCGGCGTGTTATTCAGGTCCAATGTTCAACATGTGCATCGGTTTGGGTTTAGCGTTTGCGTTGCAAGCTATGGAGCTATCACCGGCGCCGTTGACGCTACTGACGCACGCAAACATTCCGATTAGCTTCATGTTTTTGTTCGCGAGTTTGCTTTTAAGCTTGACGTATGTTCCAGCAAAACGGTTTCGGGTGACGAAGCCTTTCGGCGTGACGTTGATTTTGTTATACGCGTTGTCGAATATGATTATGATTGGCATCGAAGTTGGCAACAACTTATAGTTAGATATATGCAATGTATTGCTACAAGAATAATTAGTTTCAAGTCTAAAAAAATCTGAACTAACCTAATCTACCGACTGTATGCGTTCTAACGATGTCGCACCGCCTGATAATATGCGCGTAGATCGATCGACGCGTAATCCCGTGACGCTCACCAATTTCGCGCTATTTCTTACGTCAATTTCCACCATCGTTCCCACGCCAGCGGCGTGTTGTCGCTTTGCATTCACTCGAATATCTTTTAAATACCGGCAATTTCTCGCTCTTAGCAACTTCAAGTTTGGCGAGTTCAAGAGTATGCACTGGATCTGTTTGCATCCGCTCATTTCAACGGAAACCAAAGACGTGCTCGGTATGCGCACTTCTCGCATACTCTCACTATGTAATCCTTCGCAACGGTAGTGCTCGAGATTTACTGCCGATTGTAACAACTGCCGATGCACGTTCTCACTAAGTGCGTCGCATTGGTTCATCGAAAGCTTTCGTAAACTTTCAATTTTACTCTCGATAGAACTCAAAGCTTCGAATATGACATCATCGCTGTGAATCTCTGAAGATTGATAAACTATATTCTCCAGTTTTTTGCAAATGTCGAGAGACAGCGTGTGCAACGATGGCAAGTAATATAACTTGAGAGTGTGTAACTCTTTGCAATTCACGAGATTTAGCACCTCTAAACTCGGCAAATACGTAAGATTAACAAATTTCAACGACTTCGATGCACTCAAGTTCAACTCTTTCAACTTCTTGAAGCTCGCGCAGGGATTAAACTGCATGTTTGGGGAGAAAAGGATACGCGTCGTTGCGCTGCCCGACAAGTTCAAATATTCAACCGAACAGTCTTCACCCACATGACCGTACTCGTCTCCGTCGTCATACGAGTGATAATGAGAAGGGTTATCTTCTAACATCCATGATTCGGGATAATTGATATTTAACTCGCTGTTTCTCGATGCGTCCAATCGCTTCAACCTTCGAAACGCTGCCATGTAAAAGAACAGATCGAAATAATGTTTTAATCCGCAATTTGAAACGTTCAACTCCACAACAGGTTTGGGTACCCATATCGGCATCGGTATACCACGTCTTTCAAGGAATTCCTTACACATTTTTCTCATCTCATCCTTGATGGACTTTCCATAAGCGAATTTTTGACACAACAGCTGTACAAATGGATTGAACGATGGGGGTACGCATTGCAAACTCGATTCTTCGACCCTGCGAAAGATTTCCTTACGAACCATGTAATCCAAAAGGGCTGAGGGGCGAAAACCGATACCGGACGTCGTTTCGCCGATTTCTTCGCCCGTATTGTTCCCGGAAAAATCAAAGGAATGACACTCCCGTGCACTTTCACACAAAATTCGCAAGAAGTCGCTAAAGTCCAATCCGCTATTCGTAAATCCTAATCGACTGACATTCTTGTGTGAATGAGTGAAGACGAGAATTTCTTTCATCATTTTAAGCGTGCGCTTTCTAGGAGACAGACGTTCAGTGTAATCTAAGCGTTCCAGCGGTGGTCGATGGTGATTCAATTTATCGACAGTCACGCCAGTCACGTTTGGATACGCCAGCAAAATGTACCTCACATCTTCTTCTCCTCTCACATCAGAGGATCGTAACTTAAAATTCCCAGTCGCCCGCTTCCTTTGTTCTTTCACGTCGTCTCTCAGCTCCTTACATGTGCACGCGACGGCCGCCGCCGTCCTCACGCCTACTTTTTTCAAGATGAGATCTCGCACGTGCGCCGGAATAACAATCAGAGGAGAAGAAGAAGACGGTTCGTCGTCGACATCGCCGCTCTCCTTTGAGCGCGCTTCATTGTCCCGTTTCTCGCATATCCTCCAATTTTTCTTCTCGAGTCTCTCCTTTTCCTCGATGCTCTTGATGCCCATATCTTTGACGAACTTTTGAAATTCTTTCTTCTTCAACCGGAACTTTTCTTCCTCGTCGAGCATGGAGTTGTTCCATTTGTCCAAACCAAAAACGTGTTCCAGAATCGCTTCTCCGAGCCCTTCGCTCGTCACAGACTCTTCCCCGTACGCCGAGCGCATCCACTCTTTGAATTCCGCTTTTTGTTTCTTTTCGTCTTCTTCGGCCACATTTCCCCGCACAAACTGAATCCCTCCTCGCATTTTATTCTTGTTGTGTTCGTGGTTCTTTTGTTTCGGTTTGCTCGAATTCGAGCGATTGTTGTTTTTATTAGAAGGGAACTTGAAGCCGTCCGGGTCGCGGTCCTCCAATTCCATGCGGGCGAAAAGTTTGCGAGGCATCTTTGCGCGAGTTCAAGGGACAGTTTTTGTAAAGATTTACGAGCGTAGGGCAGCTGTAGGGGTCGTTTTTTGTAACTAACTTTTGTTTAACTAACGAGAGATGAAAAATTTTACACGCACATACAAAAGCTCAAAATACAGGCATCTCTCGTTGTTCAAAAGCCCGAGCTCGGAGCCCGATGAACGAGAGACGATTTCCTGACGACGAATTGGTTGCCGTTTACCGATGCGGGCGGTATCGGGTGCGCCGTCGTTTCTTCCGCGGCCTCGCTATTTTGTCGTTCGCCCGGCGGCGACGTCGGCGGTCTTTCCCGTCTCTCTTCGGCGCGGCTTTCTTTGGTGTTCGCGTGACGGTGCGTCATTGACGACGGTTGCTCGTTAACGTGCTGGTCGGTGACTTCTGGGACGATCATGTTCATGCGACGCGCTTTCGCGGAAGGAGAATAATATCGGTTGAAAATGCCGATTGAGATGAATGAAGCGACGAAAAGCACGGAGAAAGCGATGAGGAGTTTCTTCGCGCGATTGTTGAAGCCTTCGGGAGGTCTCGAGGTGCTTTGTTGTTTCGCCGCTGAAGGAGGATATATGATTCTATCTTTGAGTCGTCCTGCGTTTGAAAACTCATCGCCACCCATTTCTCGAACTTGATCGTCGTCGGTGTTTGTATTCGCGATGTTGGCTGATCGAAAGGCCTCGAGAAGTTGTTGCGCTCGGCGCAGAGTGTCGGATTCGCGATCATCGTCGTCGTAGGTGTTCGTTTCGGCGGCATCAGCGAGGACTTGCGTGAAGATATTGCGAGAGGAAGACATTATACCGATGACCCTGTCGTATAACGCCATGACTTCGTCGGTATTTGCAGATGACGAGTTTCGTCCGGCGTTCATGAACAAAATATCCGAAGCAAAACGCACCGCAGAGTCGATGGCGCCTTGTATAGAGTCGTGCACCAACACATTTAAATCGGTGTTTGATGCGCCAGCAATGTTTGCTTGTTCCGATGAGGAGGCATTCGTGACATCTTCGCCAGCGTTGTTTGCCTGTTCCGTAGTACTCGTTGTTGTAGTGTTTACCACGGACCGTAGCGAAGTCGAGAAAAAGCTCAAAAATACTTCTCTCAAGTGGGGCGCAAAGTTGGACTCGAACGATACCGAGGTACTTTCGCCGTCGCTTTTGGATGACAAAATGGCATCTTCTATTATTTTCTCGCCCAATAAGCGCACCTCTTCGCTGGTAAAGTTGCCACTCTCACTCACAGTGAAATTTAGCCTTGATGCGGCGAGGTGCAATCGCCTCGAAATCTCCGACTGAATTTCATCCGTCAGCGGCAACGACGAAGTCCCGATTCCAGAGAGTGATTGCACGATGTTATCATCTCCTGATGATGACGTCTGAATAGCCTCGATCAAGGACCTCAACGCATCTCTCGGTTCAACCGCGTTTAGATTTTCAATCACCCGATTTGCAAAGGTCCCGTCGCCGAGAACGGCGCCTTCTTCGCCGGACTGAATGACATCTTGCAACATCCTCGTTAAGAACGCCTCTCTTCCGCTAAAAAAATCATCCTCACCTCCGAAGGATTCCACTAAGCTCCCATCGCCAAAACTTCCATCCGCGACGCTTTGCATCAACCGGCTCAGAAACGCGTCCCGACTCGTCGTCGCGCTCGTCGCGCTCGTACTTGAACTCGTCGATCTACCATCATCTTCGCTGCTGCCACCACTCAACCGTTCGTAGGCTTCTTTCAAAACCGCCCACGACACGCCGTCTCCGCCTCTGCTCTCTCCGAACGCTCTCACGACGTTCCAAATCGCGCTCTGATCGGTCTGCTCTTCGGCGAACGCGCTCAGCAACGCCTCTCGTAAAAAATCAAACGCCAAAGGTGAAGAAGAGGAGGAAGAAAAAGCGGGGTAGTTCGTTTGCTCTTGTCCGCGCGCGCCCTCGAGAAGAAACGGTACAAAAACCGCGACGAGAAAAAAAGCAAACGCGCGGAAGAGCACCCGGTGCTTCCAGCGCGCGAGAGAGGGACTTCGTCTCGTCATTTACTTTTTTTCTGTGCGCGCGCGCGGGGTTCTTCTTCTTCTTTCTCGGGAACGACGAAATGGGAGATGCGGATCTCGAAAATATTTTTGGAGCGTTTTTTTCTCCGGTTGAAACCCTAAACATGTGTACTTGAATTTACTCCAAAGCGCTCTCGACTCGAAAGCGAGAGAGAAAAGAGCGCGCGCGAGAGAGAGAGAGATCGACCCCGCTTTATTCGCCCCTTCGAGCGCCAACGAGAGAAAGAGAGGAGAAATCAGCGCGAAACAACAAAAAAAGAATCATGGGCGTGGCGGAGAAGCGCCGGTTAAAAAAGAAGCTCGCGAAAGCGAGACTTCTGGAGGAGAAGAAGAAGAACTCGGCGCCGGCGAAATCATCATCGACTCCCATCATCGATGGAAAGAAGAACAAAAAGAACGAAGAAACGGCAAAGAAGCGGGAGCAAAAGAGCACGGTGGAGGTGGAGTACGTCGCGGCGCCGCTGGAGACGTTGGACGCGGACATGCCGGAAGAGATGCGGCGAGTGTTCGAGGCGTTCGTGGAGAAGCCGGCGAATCACGGGGAGAAGGTTTTGACCAAGGAGGAAGAGGACGATCGAATCGCCAGAGAGGAAGAAAAGAAGAAGAGGAAAAAGGAGAAGAAGAAGAAGAACGGCGGAGAGGACGACGGAGAGGAGTTTTCTTCTTCCGACGACGACGACGACGAAGAAGAAGAAGAGAAAAACCGCAACGACGGGTTAACCCGAAAGCAACGAAAAGAGATGAAAAAGTTACAAATAGCGGACTTGAAACGAGTGTGCGAGAAACCGGAGGTGGTGGAAATATGGGACACGACGGCGCAAGATCCGGAATTTCTGGTGTACCTTAAAGCGAGCAGAAACGCGGTGCCAGTACCGAGACATTGGAGTCAAAAGAGAGCGTTTTTAGCCGGGAAGAGAGGGATAGAGAAGCCGCCGTTTAAGTTGCCGGCGTTTATCGAGGCGACCGGGATTGCGAAGTTACGAGACTCGTACGCGGAGAGAGAGGAGCAGAAATCGTTGAAATCGAAAGTGAAAGACACGAAAACTGCGAAATTAGGTCGGATAGACATCGACTATCAAGTCATGCACGATGCGTTCTTTAAATTTCAAACGAAACCGAAGATGACGAAGATGGGAGACTTGTATTTCGAAGGCAAAGAGTACGAGATTTCGTTAGGCGATAGGAAACCGGGCAACTTGTCGGACGAGTTAAAAGCGGCTTTAGGGATTGACGGGAACAACGGGCCTCCCCCGTGGTTGATTAATATGCAACGGTATGGGCCACCGCCGGCGTACCCAAAGCTACCGATTCCTGGGTTATCGGCGCCGATTCCGGAAGGAGCGCAGTTTGGATACCACCCCGGAGGATGGGGTAAACCGCCCGTGGACGAGTACGGGAGAGCTTTGTACGGCGACGTGTTTGGTATAAACGCGGCGAAGCAGACGGGTAGGACGAAATACGACGAACCAGTCATGAAAGGTGATCACTTTTTTGGCGAGTTGGGATCAGACGACGAGGAGAGCGAATCCGAGGAAGAATCCGAGGACGAGGAAGAAGCGGAAGAGGAAGAAGTAGAAGAGGAAGAAGAAGTAGCAGTAGAAGAAGAAGAAGAGGAAGAAGAGGAAGAGGAAGCGGATGAACCAGAATCGATCGACTTGCGCAAACGCTCGTCCAAAACCACCACAACCGCGACTGGCGAGGACGAACCGAAAGAACTCTACAAAGTCCTCGGCGAAAAAGAGGCCAAAATCGGCACCGCGCTCATGGGTTCCGAACGCATCTACGACGTCTCCGGAGCGGCATCAGCGTCAAAGAAAACCATCGGTTCCGGCGTCGACGTCGCCATCGCCCCGGAGGACCTCGAACACCTCGACGAAGAAGGTTTGCGCAAAGTCTTCGAAAAGCAAAAAGAAAAAGACGTCTCCGCGCGCCGAGGCGAAGACTTCTCCGACATGGTCAAAGACCACGCTCGGCAACAGAAACGGAAAAACTCGGATGTCGACGCCTCGAACGGAAGTGGTAAAAAAAGTAGCAGCAAAAAGTTCAAGTTTTAATACTACTAATTATATAATAGTTAATTTAAAGATGTCTCGTTTACTCAATGCACATGGTTGCGTGGCGACGTTAAGTCATTCCTCATACTGGGAGCCAAGTTTCTTTTAAAACGGGTTATTAATTTTCACAATTTGGCACGCGCTTTTTGTACACAACACCAACAATCATGCACTGTGCGACGACGACGACGACGGCGCATTGTCATCATCATCTGTCGTACCGTTCCCATCATTCCGCTGCCCAGGTACTTTCCTCCTTCGCGTCTTCTTCATCATCTTCTTCCTCGTCGTCGTCATCAAAGTCAAAGCCGCCGACCAAATGTTTCCCGAACTGCTCCTCGAAAGCAGCGCTAAGTTCTGGCCGCAGCACAAGCACAGGCGCGAAGCGAAACGACAAGAGGTCGAGAAGGAGCATTTCCTCCTCCTCGTTACGCGCAGGGGTCGGTGAAGAGCAAAAGAACGACAAAAACAACAACAACGACATAGAAGATAAATACAACGAAGCCATGAAAGCGTATTCAGCCTCTCCGTTTGAATATCAACACGAGAAAGGCTTGTATTACCACCAGATCACGGATTCGATATTAGTCGGGACGCAACCGTGGGAGAAAGGGTCGATTATATATCTGAAAGAGAAGGAAAACGTGACGGTGTTGTTTAACACGCAAGAAGACGGGAACTTTGAGTATTGGAAGGTGAACATTGGCGAGCGCGAGGAGGAAGCGAAGAAGGCGGGCGTGCGATTGCATCGACAACCGATCGTCGATTTT
>Ga0181605_10004529_pt1 | contig 10975 bp, 8 predicted proteins | sample 041ome_11_FD_148676 | JGI IMG/M metagenome (GOLD analysis project Ga0181605, IMG submission 148676) | Coastal salt marsh microbial communities from the Groves Creek Marsh, Skidaway Island, Georgia - 041411US metaG (spades assembly) | ecosystem: Environmental > Aquatic > Marine > Intertidal zone...
GCATCGCGACGCACAGTGACGACGACCGACGACCGACGACCCACACGCCGCGTCGATCGAATTCGCAATCGATCGACGCCACGCATCGATCGCGTGCGCGGGGCCCGACGGATGCACCCACGCGTCCGAACCATCACAGGGGGCCTCGTCCATCGACCCACACGCCGCGTCGATCGAATTCGCAATCGATCGACGCCACGCATCGATCGCGTGCACACGAATTCGCGATCGCGGGTATCGCGATGAGGGTGTCTTTTTTGTTTTTGCGGCGCGCGCGCGGCACAGCACGTCGCGCACGCGACCGCGTCCGACGAGTTTGCGGCGCGCGCACGCGCACGCACACGCACACGCACCGGCACTAAAGTCGTCTCGTCGTCTCGTCGTCTCGTCGTCTCGCGCGCGTGAGGCGTCCGCGACGGAGGACGCGGTGAGGCGTTGAGTTGACCTCTTCGGAGCAGGGGTTCGCGAATGATGTTGGCGTCGTCGTCGTCGTCGATGTCGCTGGCGTCGTCGCGCGCGAGCGCGGGGCGTGCGACGCACGTGGGTGTTTGCGGCGTCGCGCGCGCGCGCGCCAGGGGCGATGGGCGGGCGAGCGGCGAGGGTGCACGCGAGCTCGAGCGCGGCGCGCGGTGGGGGCGAGGAGGGTATGGCGCGGGTCGCGCGCGCGTCGGTTTGACGGCGCGAATGGCGCTCGATGGGCGCGAGGGCGTGATTGCGCGCGCGAATAACGGGAACGATGGATTTCACGCGCCGCGGCCGGGGGTGCGGGCGCGTGTGCGCGCGGGCGGGGATGGAGCGAGGGCGCGAGGGGAGGGCGCGAGGGGTGGGTCGAAGCGCGGCGTCGAGGCGGGGGCGATTTCGGATCGAGCGAACGAAGGACGAGCTCAGAAATATGCGAGTCGCGTCATTGGTGGGGATCCATTGGAGGAGTTATTGGCAGAGTTGCCAGCGATCGATGGGAAGGTTGATGAGAAGAAGCGGTATGAGAATCATGGGGCGTATTTCGCGTTGTACAGGGATTTGGTGCGCGTGGGGCGCTTGCACGACGCCGTCGACGTATTGAAGATGATGAAGGCGAATGGGGTGGGGAACATCGCCGCCAGAGTGTCGCATCGGGATTTCTTTGATATGTGTCAGTCTCGTAAGGTCGTTTCCGTTGGTTTTGAGTTCATCTTGTTGCTTGAGAGCAAGGATATTCGTCCGTATAACATGCTGTTACGCACGTGCGCGACGGCTGGAGACTCGCGTTCCGCCTTTGCGGCACTCGTGGTGATGATTGACGCTGGATTCCACCCCGACATTCGCGCGTACACGACATTAATCTCTGCTTGTTCCAAGGCTGGTGATGTTTCGCGCGCGTTTGAGGTGTACGATCGACTCAAGTCTGAAGGCGTCGCGCCAAACGAACGCACGTACGGAGCACTCGTGGACACCCTCAAGCGTAATATTTTGAAGAATACCGCTGGGTCTAAGCGTCACAGTGCGGACGAGCATCAAATTCGACTCGATTTGAACAGATGCTTTGCGCTGCACGATGAGATGATTGCCCAAGGGTTGCAACCGGATATTGCGCTCATGAATAGCTTGTTGAACGCTTGCTCGCGGGCGGCGACGGTGAAGAATGTGCGAAGCGAGGCTGTTGAAAAGTCTAGTGAAGTGTACGCTGAAATGAAGGAACTGGGGTTGAAGCCAGATTCGTTTTCATACACCTCAGTTATCTCGTGTGCCGTCAAGGCTGGAGATTTCACGAGAGCATTTGAGCTCTTTGATGAGATGACCAAGGCCAACGTCAAGCGGACGTCTGAGGTTTACACGGTGCTCATCAAGGCGTACGGCACCATGGGTAACGTGGCCAAAGCTAAGGAGACATGGAACGCGATGAACGATGAGGGTATTGTAGGCGATGCGATGAGTTATGCGACGATGATGCACGTCGCGGGATCCAACGGGGATGAGGACTTTTGTGATGAGTTGATGGCGGATATGCGCAAGCACCGCGTTCGCCCGTCGCCGCAGCTGTACGCGACGCTTTCTGGTATCGCGGCTCGTCAAGGCGATAGCGCAAAGGTGGAAGAGATCATTGCAAACGCCAAGAAACGGGGAATCCGGGTGCCAATTGAGTGCTATAATGCGCTCATCGCCGCGCATGCGCGCGAAGATAGGCCCGAACTCGCCGTCGAGAGCGCGAACAGACTGGAAGATGCTGGTTTTGAGCCGGATGCAGTCACCTACGAAGGTTTGATTATGGCTTTCACGTGGGCGCGGGATAACGATGGCGCGTGGAACTACTTCCAACGCGCTATGGAGTGCGGTATGCGCCCGACGTTTCCCACTTGTAATGCGCTCGTCTCAGGATTTGCTCGAACCGGCGACATGGATCGCGCGTTTGCGATGGTGGACACGATGAAGAGTTACGGTTACGAAGCCGATGGAATCACCTGGCGTGAACTTCTCGTCGCGTGCGCGCGTGCCAACAACGTAGAGATGGCGTGGAAGGTGTACAAAGATTCACGCGCGGCTGGTAACCCCAACTCGGAGATTGCGCTCAACTTGATCATTGGTCTTACGTTGGCGCACATTAGAAAGCTCACCGATTTGAGTACGCGGTCGTACAAGCCACCAAGCGAGTTTGGATCCGTATCAGAAGAAGAAGGAAACAACGCCGTTCGAGATTGGGCCGATAGAGCCGTGGCGGCTTATCATGAAGCCACATTAGCTGGAGTTAAGCCGCGCATGGAGACCATTTCTGCCATGTTGTGTTGCTTGCGCCCGCCAACGACGGATGAGCTCAGCGCATCAGACATGAGCGAGGCTGCACGGGCTGCGAGTCACGAAGCGAGTTCACACGAAGACGCACGAACTTACTACCCAGTACAGGCACTCATCATGTACGAAGAAGCACAAAGCTTGGGACTCGTGCCAAAGTTTGGCTTGGAAGAGGAAGACTTTATGTACGATATTCGAGACTTCCCTCCGGCTGCGGCTGAAGTTATGGTGCTCACTTGGTTACGTGTAGTCCGTCGGCGTACGGATGCACACGGCCTAGATGTGCGCATTCCATCCATGTTGATTCGCGTTCGCTCGGACGATGAAGTAGCGACTATTGCCAAGGAAAACGCCACTGGTCCCGTCGACGAGGCGCTCATCCGTCTCACGAGAACGGGTGAGCGTGTGCTGGTATTGTTGAGACGCTTACGTATCAACTATGCTGGAGGTCTTGAAAATGGTACCATTGAACTCAGCGGTCACGCCATTGGTCGCTGGCTTTCAGGCGTTATTCCTCTTCCAGATGTCAACAGATCGGTGTTCGGTGAAAATTCACTCTCTGGTGGTCTCAAAAGCCAAGCGATGCGCATTCGATCAGACTCTTTCGGTTCAGGCGAAAACGTCTGGACTCCGTCCAAGAACGCTAGGCCACAATGGAGTATTCATGATTACTATAGTGATGACGATGATGACGACAGCTTTGGTGCGCAGCCTTATTATCCAAAGAACTGGGTGCAAAATTCGCACTTTGTGTCGTCATATGACGAAGAGGATGATATCACTGATTTAGAACGCATACTTTCGGACCGCAAATAATTATTTCGCTCTCGACGCATGTCGAGAAAATTAGACGATTCAAAGCAGCTGGTGCCGCCGCGCGGTGGTACATAGTGATGTAGGATAAAATTGAAATTTGACTGCAATGCAAAAAAGCGCTCAAACACTACGTTTCATTCGCGTCGCACCTCAATGCGACTCTCGAAACCTTCCTCCACCGGCACAACTCCTCTAAATCGCGATGTGCGTCGCTCTACCCTGCGCGAAACTTCATTCAACGTATCGACCAACTCAGCAACGGTGCATGTTTCTAATACAGAAATATCCTCCTCGTATTGCCGAAGAGGAAAGTTCAAGTATGGTTCGCTGAAGTTTCCATGTTTCAACGCAAGTAAATCCACGGCTCTCGCAGCCGCTGCCGCAGTGTCAAACGCGCCGAGGTTATATTCAATCCCTTTAATGGAGTCCACGTAGCGTGCATCGAATCGTGTTTGCCACAATTCGCGCGAAACACCCTTGAAGTTCATGAAGTTGTTGGAATCGGCCATTCGCATCTGCAGCAACTGTGAAGGAAGAGAAGTCGTGCGTCGTACTGTTGGTTGAGGATTTTGTGAGGCAATAAGAGATGCAACTAATGACGAGTTTTTCGTGATTGCGGTACGATCTGTGTCGTGGTGATCCATAAAATCCCTGTTGTGGTTTCCCACATTGACAACTGTATGCGCTCTTCGCAACGATGGCGAAACATCCCGGCCGCTACACCTGGGTGTCGACTCTGCATCACTCGTGCTACCTTCCTCCGCAGACTTATTCAATTCCATGATTTTGCATATGTATACGCGATGAAGAACGACGTGCTGTGTGGAGTCGAGGTTTGTGATGCCACATGGCTTGACACAAGTGTTTGTGTGTAAAACAAAGTTGTGAAAAGTTTGGTAACAAGGATTAGAGGCTATATATGCTATGAAGGGAGTGAAAATCATCTACTATTCGTCTCCAGAGTACCAGATTTGAGCCGGAACCTTCGTTTTGGCCGCATTTGCAACGGCACGGACGAATTTGGCGTGAAGCTTATGGCCGGCCTTGTATGCGACGACGTGTCCAACCGGAACGCCACTCATCCCAGGCTCAGCGAGTAAAGATAAATCGCCGATCAAATCAATGAGCTTGTGACGCGCTGGTTCATTATTTAAGCGAAGAGGTGCGTTCCAGTACTCCCCTCCGTTCGCGACTAGCGCGCAATTCTCCAAGCCGCCTCTAATGTAACCCGCGCGATAGTACGCAACAAAATCTTGCAGCGTACCAAAATTTCTCGCGGGTGCGATGTGCAACGCGTACGGCGCGTCCTCGGTAGGCGTCCAGCTTTCCCACTGCTTATCAATAGCCGTACTTTTGTACGTAAAATCAATACCATACGTGAGTTTCGTAGAATCGTCGACATTCAGCATCATAAAGGCGTCGCCTTCTTGCACCATGACATTCTCCGTTAACTTCCACGCCATGCGAGGCTCTTCAGCACCGCTACTCGACACCGCAGGTGTCAAACCAATTTTGCAAAGATCGTATGCGTACGATGAAGCACTACCATCCAAGATCGGGACTTCGCCCGAGCCTTCGAGCTCGATGCGGCAGTTATCAACCCCCATGGCTTCAAGCGTACTCAACAAATGCTCGGCGCCACGCACGACGAAATCTCCATCACCCTTAAGTTCCGAGCTCAATCGCACGTCTTCGACTACCGCGTCAACGCACGCGCGCGCGCGCGCTTCACCCACCACGCCAGTCTCAGGAGCTTCGATCTTTGCCTGCGCTTCCGCCCGCGTAGCCTCTGCGCGCGCGCGTATCTCCGCCTTTGCTTCCTCATCATTACTCAACGCCATACGCACTCGCTCAAGCAACGCATCTTCTGCTTCTTCGTCACTATACGTCACTTCCGAGTTCATCTCAACGCTCGACGCATCAATCGTTCCTTTCGCGACGCGCGCGAAATATCGTCCCTCACCAGCCCCCGCCGGTCGCACGCGCATCAACTCCACCTCTCCACTTCTCAATCCAACCCCAGCGTACGTCACACTGCGTCTGATTGTCTGCTGATACGCCTCATTTTTCGGCACGCGCACGTTGAGTTCCGCGGCGAGACGTGCGGATTCCTTCACCGCGTCTCGCGTTGGAAAGTTTTCGTACCCATACGTCTCGCTCTGTTCCGTCGACGTCGACGACGGTGTCGACGCCGCACGCACCTTCACGCACCGCCGCGCGCCAAAACAAGCGTGTGTGGAGTGCGTTGCGCGCGCTGCGGTCGCGTGCGCCGCGGTGGGCGCCGATCGCGACGCACAACGCGTGCGCAGGCGCGTGGCGGCGGTGGAGGTTTTCGCACTCATACGCGACGAGGCGTGGTGCGGGCTCACGGTGAGCGACATGACGAATCGACCGATAGGTGACGGCGATGTAGCGTACGTGTATGAACCGTGCGTGCGTGTGCGCGTTCGGTGCGCGCGTCGCGTTCTATCGACGGCGGCGGCGGCGTCTTCGTAGCGCATTGCGCTCGTGGCGGCTGCACTTTTTCGATGTCAATAAATAATATATATATAGGCATACTGAATCTATATTATGATACATTTTGCTCGAGTTGGCGCTGGACGAGATCCGCGTGAGCAAACGCCTTGGCAAGAGACTTCGCCGTGGGGCGATCCGGGCATTTGAAACGGATGAAACGCTCAGGGAGACCGTGGATTGGGAGCGATTCGAGCGATTTGCGGGCTTCCTCGGCGATGCGTGCGGTGTTGGACTCGACGTCGACGGCGTCGGCGTCGGCGTCGGCGTCGATGTCTTCGGCGCCTTTGACGGCGGCATCGATAGTGTTTGAGGCATCCTCGGGAGCGGCGGCAGCAGCGGCGGCGACTTGTAACGTAACGAGTGATGTTTTGAGCTCGAGTAAGGTTTGTACACTGGCTTTGACTGCGTCGTCAGCGTTCGTAGCGCCAGAATCCTTGAGCGCACGAACGCGTTCGGCAGCCGCCGCGATGGCGGCTTCCGCCTCTTCAATCGCCTCTGCCGGCGGTGGCTTCACCGATACATCGATGTCATCATCGTCCACACTCGTAGATACGGAGTCAGCCGTTAGCAAACCGCGCTCGGTGACTTCTATGTACCGCATTTGCGCCTCGAGTGGCTCTTCATCCGCGCACCCATCCTCGACGTGCACCGCGTCCCCACCAAGTTCCCTAGCGAGCTCAACTAACATCTCTCGACACGCCCAATCTGCGTCTAAACGCAAGGTACTCAAATCTACAACGATTTCATCCGCACCGGTGACTTGATCCTGCTCAATCACGATGAACGCCGCGCTCTTTGCGTCGCACCACAACCGGTGAGTATTAATCAACGGATGCCTATGCGGCGCTAACGCGCACGACTGCTTAGACTGCATCTCCAACACACCACCCCCACCAGTGCCATTCACGAATCCATTGACGTTTCCTCGCTTCTTCGCCCGTTCCCACGCCTGACGCTCGTCCCGCGTCAATCTGTATGGAGCCTCGCGTTCTACAACGCCCATCACCTTCGTCTTATCACCTCTCGACGCTCGATCCACATCATCCACGCTCGGTCGCCCAGAAATGTATGTCTTATATGCTTTGTTCGTACGCTGCGAACGGGTGGTTTTAGACGACCCTTTGCCGCCGCGCTGCGTGCCCGCGCCTGAGGTGACCTTTTCGCTCTTTTTGCCTTCTCTAAAGTGTCGTGCGCGCCCGGTGTCGACGTTTTTCGCCTTGGCCACGTTCGTGATGACCAGTGCGAACCGTGTGCGTGGTTTCGAGCGCGCGCTCGGCGTCGCTGGTGCGCGAGCAAACATCGCAAACACGCGTGTCGGTTGTGACGTCACGTGTCTTGGGTGGTGACTTTTCGCAACCTTTCTACAAAACTAAATGACACCATGCTACGGATCCGTGGATTACTGTGCGAGTCTATGTATCTCGGGTGACGAACGGTAAGCGCACTAAGTCGTCGTGGAGAGCGGGGATGACCCAAGGGCGCGGGCATCCGGGCGGCGGTGGGAGTTCGCGCGGCTGGCGGGCAGACGCGGGATGACGGCGATGGAACCAGTACCAGTACGCGTCGTATGCCGCACATTCTTCGGCACACGCGAACACGCGACTACGAGTTACGAGTTGTCCAATTTGTTTTTGAAAAACGTGTATTTTCTCCCCAGCGCGACTCTTAGACTGCATCTCCAACACACCACCCCCACCAGTGCCATTCACGGATCCATTGACGTTTCCTCTTCTTCGCTCGTTCCCACGCCTGACGCTCGTCCCGTCAATCTGTATGGCGCCTCGCGATCTACGACGCGCGAAGAAAAGAATCAATTCGCCCGCGCCGTCGCGTCGTGTGTCGTCGCGTCGTGTCGTGCGGCGCAGATCTCCACTCAATCGCCATCGAACGAGCTACACAAAACAGACAGAAGATGCAACAGGCAAACCTGGTACTGAGACTGACGCGCCGCGAACCGCGCGCGTGACTCTCCCCACGCGATGCCATCGCGTCGATGGATAGATGGATGAATGATGGGAAGACAATGAGGCCGCGCCGTAAAATTTCCTTGCATCGATGTGCTGCGTGGATACGTGCGTGTGGAATTATGTGGGGTATTATTTAGAAACAAAACAAGTGTTCGCGCCGCTCAGAAGAGCCGCCGCGACAAAACGACGGGACAACGCCAACTGGGGACAACACCGACTGATAAAAAGAAACTTTCTATGCATCTTCGGCAGGGCACGCGTCGAGGACGATTTGCGATAAGACATCGTGATGCGCATCTCCAAAGATTTCTGCCGGGTCCGTGACGCTCGCCGAATCGGGGCCGCACAGGAACTTGACAGCCTCATTGATGACCGTTTTGTCCGCGCACTCACAAGATTGAATGCACGCGTCCGAACTAAACTTTTTGAAATCGGAGCACACCAGCGCCTTGTCATCGTTTTCGACCTTCGCCGCGAGGAGATCACTGTGTTTCGAGCAGGTTTCCATGCACTTGAGGTGATCCAACGCGTCCACGAGCGCGGCTCGGATCCCTTCCTCTCGCGCGGCTGCCTGGCCGAGTACCGGTACCGCTGTCTCCGCACCGCGCGCACCGCCTGGACGCATCGCACTTGGACCAAATGTAAGCGCGCCGACGCAAGCGCCCATCAACGCGAGTCCGGCGACCGCGATCATCGCCGCGCGCGTGCGTCCCGAGCTCTCCTTGGCGAACGTTCCGAGCTCCTCATCTCGCGTCGTCTCCGCGTCCGGCTCCGCCGTGCCGTACATCGTCGTAGGTGTCATCGCGCGAATCGGAGTCCGTGTGCCGTGCCGACGTGCGCCCGCGCGCTGTCGACCTGTCGCGCGCGCGTTGTGGCGTCGTGACGTCCGACGGCCCAACACCCAACACCCAACACCCAACACGCAACCCAAGGGAGCCAACATCCAACATGGTGCGGCAAGCGTCACTCGTCGGCGCGCGCGCGTGTAGGCGAGATGTTCGAAAACAGAGAACGCATGATGCGCGCCGTCACCGCAACGTTGGCGTTCGCCTTGTTAGGCGTCGGCTCTTTGCTCGGGAACGCGCAGGTGTTCCAAAGCTCGATCGGTGCAGATGCGGACAAGGAGCCGATTCGTTTAATGCCACCGGAACCGAAGCGCGCGCCGGGTCAGTCCACGCCGATCACGTATACCCTTCACGTCGGGTGCGAATCAGCCGGTATTAAGGCGAAGTATCCGAACTTCTTCAATAACGGTGCGAAAATCGTCGAGGCGCGGCTCGTATACCACAACTTTGACATCGCGACAAAGAAAGGCGCAAAGGGGTTCTTCGAATGGGACGCTGGTATTCCCATGCCTGCGATCAACTTACAACCGGGCGATACCAACACGTTTTCCGTGAGGACGAATATGGTCAACTACGAGTACGGTTACGCGATAAAAAACAGCAATGGTGATATCGCGTACGAGATTGGGGACGAGGACAACCACGGTTTTGAAGACCGAAGTTGCTTGTATGGTTTCGGTAAATGGAGCAATCGCGTCATCACGCGTGATGCGAGGAACTCTACTACTCTTGGTTTTGTCGATGCCATTTTTGCTACGTGCAACAAGGAAAACTGCATGCCGGGTGACCCCGAAGACCCTTGGTCGTGGGATGCCAGTACTCGCGAGAGAGGTTCCGAGTTGATGAAGACCAATCCGCCAAAGGGCTTGAACGGACAGTTCATGATGTTTGGTGTGAATAAGGGTGGCATCTGTACGATGAACCTTCACACACAGCGCGGCACGTGCGATGACACTATGGTTCACTTTGATCCGAGGCCTAAGGAAAACAGGTTCATCACTGACAACTCGCGGTGCGGGAAATGGCAGGGCCAGTATGAAATTCTGCCATGGAAAAATTCAGAAATGGGCTCTGTGAAAGAAAATGACAACACGAAGTATAAATTCATCTTTCAGTACCATAAAGATGGATTGAATATCCTGCTCAACGGCAAATTTTATCACAAGTACGGTTGGAGCCGGCAAGACACCGGGTACAACTCCGTGAGCTACATTCAAGTCGAGTTTTTGAACGACAAGCACTTCCGCCAGGGTGTGTTCTATCCTAAGTGGAAACAGCGCGCGGCAGTCGCTGGCCGTGAAGCTACGCACGAGTGTACGCTCGTCGCCTTGATGCCGCCACGCACGGCTATCGGCGCCGCGGCTTTCGATGATCCGTAAACATCTGTAAACGAGTTGTTTTGGGTTGTCCTTTTGTTTTTGTCAACGCGTTTTGTGCATCACTTCCCACGATATGTAGTCCGGCGATAGCGTAGTGCGCTATTCAATTGGCCACATATTTTATCCACCTTGACTTTACACGGTGCATCGTTCGAAACGTGTTTAATATCATCACAATATTTTAACGTTCATCATCGACGCCGACGACTCGGCCCCATACGGTAACCGCGATGGTTCACGTCGCATTCATCCACGTGCCGACCACACCGAGCACCGCGCACGACACAGACACACGCGGGAATCATTTCACGTCAAATCAAGGCATCATCATCATCATCACGCGACCGCCACCGCCCGCGTCGACGCAAACGACACGCGACGCGCGAACGCCGCAAAAGAATCAAGTCATATAGTCTACAACTTTGTGGCCAAGCGAATCCAAGATATCATCCCTACAAATCAGAACGTGTGCAAAAAACAATCATGGAGTGGTACGCCTATCGCGGAGGCTTTGGAGAAAAAAATGTGGGCCCCCGATGCCTAGACGACCCTTTGCCGCCGCGCCTGAGGTGACCTTTTCGCTCTTTTTGCCTTCTCTAAAGTGTCGTGCGCGCCCGGTGTCGACGTTTTTCGCCTTGGCCACGTTCGTGATGACCAGTGCGAACCGTGTGCGTGGTTTCGCGCG
>Ga0181605_10004535_pt1 | contig 10965 bp, 10 predicted proteins | sample 041ome_11_FD_148676 | JGI IMG/M metagenome (GOLD analysis project Ga0181605, IMG submission 148676) | Coastal salt marsh microbial communities from the Groves Creek Marsh, Skidaway Island, Georgia - 041411US metaG (spades assembly) | ecosystem: Environmental > Aquatic > Marine > Intertidal zone...
ATGGCAAGGACTTATACGAATCAATAAAAGATAAAGCAACAGATAAGAAGGTATTTTATGTTCACGGAGGAGTTGACACAGACGAAAGAGAAGAAATTAGAAAAATTACAGAGAAGGCTGACGGAGCTATTATTGTTGCGTCATATGGGACTTTCTCTACAGGCATTAACATTAGGAATTTGCATAACATTATTTTTGCTAGTCCTTCTAAATCTAGGATAAGAAATTTGCAATCAATTGGTCGTGGTCTTAGATTAAAAGATAACAATAGTCATGCTACTTTGTATGATATATCAGATGATTTAACTTATAATGAGAAAGAAAACTATACACTAGCCCATTTTAGGGAAAGGATAAATATCTATAGTGAAGAAGACTTTGATTATGAGATACACAACATAGAGTTAAACAATGAAACCAGAAGTTAAAATAATAAAACTAATTAATGGTGACGACATTGTTACCGTTCTACCTACTGGCGACAAACAGTTGCCTGACAATGGTCCTTTAATTAGATTAGAAAAACCCTTACAGATTAAATATGTGCCTCAAATGACACCAATGGGGTTTAGAGATTATATAGCAATGATTCGTTGGACTAACTATACGAGTGATAAGATTATTACTATTCCTAAAGATAAAATAATGACAATCACCAACGCCTCCTTAGAAATGTCAACTAGTTATAATGATATTGTAAAGAATTATGAGAACTTAGATAAACCTAAAAAAGACGAGGGCTATCACAGAAAAGAGTTTACCGCTGATGAAAATAAAAAGATGAATGAAATCTTTAGAGAGTTGGATGATGAAGAAGATGAACCAACATTACACTAGGTACTTTAAGTGTCTTTATGCAAACGGACACCGTTATTATACGCAAATAAAAAACATTGTCAACCGTGGAATGAACATCAATCAGCATTGACAATTTTACTAAATTATTATATAGTGAGGATATTATGGCACAAACAAAAAAGAAATCGGAACACTATGTCAACAACAAAGAATTCTTGGCCGCTATGGTCGAATATAAGAAATCTGTTGACAAAGCTAAGAAAGAAAAGAAAAACAAACCAAGAGTCCCCGACTATGTTGGTGAATGTTTTTTAAAGATAGCAAACCACCTTTCATACAGACCTAATTTTATTAATTATACTTTTAGAGATGATATGATTAGTGATGGTATTGAAAACTGTTTACAATATTTAGATAATTTTAATCCAAAAACTTCAAACAATCCTTTTGCATATTTTACGCAAATAATCTATTACGCATTTATAAGAAGAATCCAGAAAGAAAAGAAACAAATAACAATTAAACAACGGATGATTCAAGAATCTAATTATGATGATATGGCATTGCAACCAGGTGAGGATAGAGAATTTAAAAATCAGTTTACAGAATTCTTACAGAAAAATATGGTCTCAGATGAACCAGCAAAAACGAAAACAGTAAAAAAGAAAACTAAGAAAAAATGAAGATAGCCTTATTGAACGATACCCATTTTGGGTGCCGTAATGATTCGCCAGCATTTATTGAATACCAAAACAAGTTTTATAACGACTTGTTTTTTCCGTATTTACAAGAAAATGATATTAAATGTTTAGTGCATTTAGGTGATGTTGTTGATAGAAGAAAGTTTATCAATCATAATACAGCACACAATTTTAAAAAGGTATTCTGGAATAGGCTAGATGAATTAAATATTGATACACATATTATTATTGGTAACCACGATACTTATTACAAAAATACAAACGAAGTAAATGCTATGCAAAACCTTGACATATCTAAAAATGCCAAGGTCTATACTCACTCAACAACAGTAGAATTTGACAATCTACCTATACTTTTTATACCTTGGATTTGTGACGATAATGAAGCAGAAAGTATTAAAACTATTGAAAGTACACAAGCTACTATCGCAATGGGTCACTTAGAAGTTAAAGGTTTTGAAATGCACAATGGCCATTTTAATGACCATGGATTAGAAAAATCTATATTTAAAAGATTTGAAAAAGTATTATCAGGACATTTTCATAAAAAATCAGATGATGGCCACATTTATTATCTAGGTACTCAATATGAAATGACATGGTCAGACTACAATTGTCCTAAAGGTTTTCATATATTTGATACAGAAACAAGAGAACTATCAAGAATTGAAAACAAAAACTATATGTTTAAAAAAATTCTTTATAATGATAAAGAAACAAACTATGATGAGTTTGATATTAAACCATATGACAAATGTTTTGTAAAACTTTATATATCAAACAAGACAGATAGTGACATGTATGAAAGATTAATGGACAGATTATATAATCATATAAACATACATGCTATAGATGTAGTAGAAGACCCTACGGATATTGGTGCTTCAGTAAGAGAAGATATATTAGAACAAGGTGAAGATACATTAACATTTTTAGGTAATTATATTGACCAAGTTGATATAAAATTAGATAAACAAAAATTAAAACAATTTGCAAAAGAATTGTACATGGAAGCTAGTGAATGATACTATTTAAAAGAATATCTTATAAGAACTTTTTATCTACAGGTAATCAACCAATAGAAGTTGCTTTAGATATGTCACAAACCACCTTGGTTGTGGGTACAAATGGTACAGGTAAGTCAACACTATTAGACGCATTGTGTTTTGTTTTGTTTAATAGACCTTTTAGAATTATTAAAAAAGAACAAATGGTCAATACTATTAATGGTGGTGATTGTTTAGTAGAATGTGAGTTTGATGTAGGCACAAAGAATTATATTGTAAGAAGAGGTATCAAACCCAATCTATTTGAGATATTTTGTGATGGTAAGTTAATTAATCAAGACGCAAACAATGTAGATTATCAAAAATATCTTGAATCAAATATAATGAAATTAAATTATAGGTCTTTTATTCAGGTGGTTTTATTAGGCTCTTCATCATACGAGCCTTTTATGAAGATGAAACCGAGATATAGAAGAGAAGTTGTTGAAGAGATACTTGATATTAGAGTTTTTGGTCTTATGGACTTAATATTGCGTTCCCAACAGAGTGACCTTCAAAAAAAGTTGACGGAGGTGAGGCACCAATGTGAGTTAATAAAGACTAAGTATGAAACTGAAGCAAAATATCTAAAGACGCTGGAGGCCAAAGGTAGCGACAACCAGAGGGCACAGCAAAATAAACTAGAAGAAAATAATAAAAATAGACTAGAATATGAAACAAAATTACAAAAACTCAATGAACAGATAGCAGTTAGTCAAAATGAGTTAAGTGGTCAAGATGTAGCACAAAAAAAGGTAAAAGAGTTAGAGAAATACGAAACTAAGATAGAACAAAACCTAGATACACATAAGAAGACTTTAAAATTTTTCAAAGAGAATGACACATGTCCGGTGTGTACACAATCTATTGACAAAACATTTAAGGAAGAAAAATGCAATCACGAAACTACAACAATTTCCAAACTAGAATCAGGACTATCACAGCTCGTAGAAGAGCTAACGAAACAGGAAGAAAAGTTAACAGCATTTGGCAAGGTATCAAACAAGATACAGGACATGAATGTAAACTTAGCAAAGATAACAGCAAGTCTGGAAAGTCTAAAGAAACACAGCGACCAAATTCAGCAAGAGATTTCTATTAGTGAAAATAGAGATGTTGACATAGAAAGTATTAAACAATCATTATCAGATATGTCAGCTGACCTAGGTGTTGCAGACGCCAATCTAACAGATGTACAAGAAGAAAAAGATTATGTTGATGTATTAAGAGAAATACTAAACGACACAGGTGCTAAGGCACAGATTATTCGTAAGTATGTACCAATTATGAATGCCTTAATTAACAAGTATCTACAATCTATGGATTTTTATATTTCATTTAATTTAGATGAAGAGTTTAACGAAACAGTTAAGTCAAGATTTAGAGACACATTTAATTATAATAACTTTAGTGAGGGTGAAAAAATGAGAATTGACCTTGCTTTATTATTTACTTGGCGTGATATTGCTAGAATGAAAAATAGTACCAATACAAATCTATTAATACTTGATGAAATATTTGATAGTAGTTTAGATGGCCAAGGTACAGATGACTTCTTTAAAATTATTAAGACACTAGAAAAAGAAAACATCTTTATTATATCACATAAAGGTGACATACTATTTGACAAATTTACCAATATTATAAAGTTTGAGAAACATCAAAACTTTACACAGTTAGGAACAATATGAAAGAACTAAAACTAATACCACCTACAGACCCTAGAGTACAATCAGCTATCGCACCATTTAATGATGACATGTTAAAAGAACATGATTTTAAAGATAGAAAAGAACTTGTAGAGGCTATGTTTTTGTGTATGAGTAAATTTGGTGGTATAGGACTAACTGCTAGTCAAGTAGGTTTACCATTTAATATGTTTGTTGCAGGTGGCCATCCTTCTATAGAAAAAGGATTATCTATTGCAATGTTTAATCCTATGATTATTTCTTCAAGTGTAGAAACTGTATTGATGAAAGAGGGTTGTCTAACTTATCCATATGTATTTCTAAGTATTAAAAGACCAAGAAAAGTGGTGATGAAATATGAAGACACAGAGGGCAAAACACAAGAGGCACATTTAGATGGTATGATGAGCCGAATCTGTCAACATGAATATGACCATACAATTGGTAGAAACTTTACTGAACATGTATCTAAATTTAAGTTAAAGAGGGCTCAAGAAAAAGCCATGAAGGAAATTGACAAAATTAAAAGACACATGGCACAAAATAAAGCTTGACATTTTAACACTTTTCTAGTAGGATTACATAATGACTTATTCGTGGAAGAAAGGTATGTCTATTGATGACCAATGGCAAAGTTGGCAAGACAACAATCCTTTAGATAAAATAGAAGCACCAGATACAGAAACCTTAAAAGAGGCAGTTATAAAAGACTTATCTTATGTATCATCTATGGATGTAAAAGAATATACTTTATATCAGAAATGGTGTGAAGTAAAAGACAGATATCCTACAGTTGAAACAAATAGTTTCTTTGATGATAAACCAGCAATGTTAAAACCTGAGCAAGGTGTTGTTATACAAGAAGTTAAAAACAATTTCTGGTTGCCTGAAGACCCCGAAGAATATTTAGAATTACAACCTGAACTTATATGGACAGATGGTGCTGAGGTACAATCACACACAAATGCCAAAGGTTCTGAAATCTGGAATGCATTAAGAACATTTTTATCTACTATGAAAAACAATAGTAACATAGGTAGAAATCTTAACTTCTTGATAAGAGATAAGGTTACCAAGAAATATCTTGGTGTTACATGTATGAGTAGTGACTTCTTAGACCTTACACCTAGAGACGAATATATTGGCTGGGACAGAGAAGCAAAGACACAAAGAATGATTAATCATACTTGCATTGGTAGTACAATTGTACCAATACAGCCGCTTGGATACAACCTGGTTGGCGGGAAACTACTAGCCTTATTATGTTTGAGTGATACTGTTGAAAAAACCTGGGAATATCAATATAAAGATAAATTAGTAGGTGTTACAACCACAAGTTTATATGGTAAAACAAAAGAAATACCATTATCACAATACGATAGATTAAAACATTGGAAGAAAATGGGTTGGACTGCTGGTTCCGTATCATATGAGCCTACTAAACCTACTAGAATGATGATACAAAACTGGTTGAAAAAGAACCACACTTACAAATACTTTGAATGGTATGTTGCAAAGAAAGATACAGGACAACCACATAAAAGAGACCATAGAAATAGAAGTCATACATTTACATATAATCAACTAGGAATAGATAAGAAACTAATTAAATCTGACCATGCCAGAGGCATTTATTTTGGTGAACTATATGAAAATACTAAAGAATTTTTAAAAGAAGAAATCACAGTTGATAAATTAATAAGAAAATTTGACAATTCTACAGAAGCTTTGACAGATTTATGGAAGAACAAGTATGCTAAGAAAAGACTAGCAAGCTTGAAGAAACAAGGTAGAGTATCTACCGAAACACATTTCTATGATGATATAATCTATCTATCATGGGAAGAAACTAAACAAAAATATTTACCACAGGTAGGGAGATAATACCATGACAGGACAATTAGAATTAGATTTAGGCGCTCAAAGTAATGAGTCTAATAAATACAAAAAAGTAAGCGACTTGGATATGTATCAACAGGTCGCAAAAACAACGGCAATATATCCGAGAGAACAGGCCATTATATACCCTACATTGGGACTGACCGGTGAAGCAGGTGAAGTTGCAAATAAAGTAAAGAAGATTATAAGAGATGGCTCAAATAGTAAAGATGAAAGACTGGTGTCTGAAATCAAAAGTGAAATTGGTGATTGCCTTTGGTATATCGCTGTATTGGCTAGCGATTTTGACATTAAGTTATCCGACATTGCAAGCTCTAATTTAGAGAAGTTAGCGAATCGTAAAAAAAATGGTACGATTCATGGCTCCGGCGACAATAGATAGTAGAACAAAACAAGAACTTTAGCTGTGCGACCTGACGCAGCCACAGGAAAGCGTTGCCTGGTATAGAAAAAAAAATTAAAAAAAATAGCTTTTAGTGCTTGACTTTCTCGAATCTTTCCTTTAGGATATACTTATATGATGAAAAAGGACACAAACACTATGACTATCAATCTTGATGTAAAATCAAATCTAGCAAAATTACTTGCTACAGAAAATATCACAATACAACACAACAATGTTAAGACGGCTTCTTTTGATGTTAAGAACCGTGTATTGACATTACCTATCTTTAAACAAAAGTCTGGTGATGTATATGATATGTTGATTGCTCACGAATGTGCCCATGCTCTTTGGACTCCATATGAAGAGTGGCAAGGTATCAATGATGATGAGTTGAGGTCTTATGTTAATGTCCTTGAAGACACAAGAATTGACAAATTAATTCAAGCAAAATATCCTGGTGTTGTTAGAAACTATGAAAATGGTTTTGACATTTTAGAAAAACAAAATTTCTTTGGTATCAATGGTAGAGATATCAATAAAGACTTTATGATTATTGATAAGATTAATCTAAGGTCTAAATCACTTAACAGATTACCGTTCATTTTTGCTCCTAAAGATAAAGAATGGTTGGCTAAAGTTGACTCTTTGGTTACTTTTGAAGATGTATTAACTTTAGCCAAACAAATGTTAGATTGGCAAAAAGAACAAGTTGAACAAATGCAAAAGTTACCTGACTTTGATAACTTAGAAATATCTAAAGCATATGGTATCAATAATGATGATGATGACTTTGATGATGAAGAAGAGTCAGATAACGGTCAAGGTTCTGGTGCTGATAATTCAGATGATGAAGCTGACGAAAAAAATGATTTCAATAACTTTGGTGACCAGAAAGCAGATGATGAAAAAGACTCTGAACAATCTGGTAAAGCAGAATCAAAATCAGACAATGCTACTAAAGATGAAAAAGAAGAAAGTAAAGGTGAAGCAGATAGATATGCCAAAGGTGCTGGTGGTGATTTTAAAGAACCTAAAAAACTAAAAGCAATTACAGATGATTCTTTCCAACAGAATACTGATAAGTTGTTAGATGAAAAAAACAAAGGTTACAGATATGGTAAGATACCTACTCCTAACTTTAAACAAGGTTCTGCTTTAACTAGTTACAAAAAGTGGTTAAAAGATATGTCTGATTACAGAATCAAACAAAGTCAATATTGTAATATTAAAAAGTATGATGATTGGTTAGATAAATCTTACAAATCTTTTATGTCTGAAAACAAGAAAACTGTTATGTATCTTGTTAAAGAATTTGAAATGAAAAAATCTGCTCAAGCATATAAGAGAGCTCAAACTGATAAGACAGGTATTATTGACCCTTTAAAATTGCCTTCTTACAAATACTCTGATGACATATTCAAAAAGTTAACTATTCTGCCTGACGGTAAAAACCATGGTATGATGATGTTGCTTGATTGGTCTGGATCCATGTCTGATGTATTGTTTGATACTGTTAAACAGTTAATCAACCTTGTTGAGTTTTGTAAAAAAGTTAATATACCTTTTGAAGTTTACTTCTTTACAAGTGAGAGAAGAAGCTGGGATGATGATAAAAAAGAAATTACTAATCAATGGTCAAAAAATTCTGGTGAGTTTAAATTTGAGGACTTTCATTTAGTAAACTGTTTAAGCCATAGAATGAATAAAAAGACTATCGACTTTGCCATGAAAATGATGTATCACATGGGTGCATATTGGAACAATAGATATTCAAGAAAATTCTATAATTCAGATGACTATTATGCTCAATCGGAAACATGGGGTATACCTAGTGAATACTATCTTGGTAATACACCTCTTAATGAATCACTTGTTTACATTAACAAGTTGATACCTATGTTTAAAAGTAAGTATGATATTGAAAAAATGACTTTTATTACTCTTACTGATGGTGCTGGTAACTATCCTAGATGTGATATTATTGGTGACCCAAAAAATGATTATTGGGAAAGAACTACTGTGTTTGAACTTGATGGTAAAAAGTTTGCTGAAAGAGGTAACATTACTTCTAACTTACTTAATCATATCAAAAACCACCATGATGTTAATGTGATTGGCTTCTATGTTGTTAAAAGATTGAGAAGGTGGGATATTGAAAAATATATCGGTGAGTACAAAGACTGGAATGATAAAGAACAAAAGATAGCTAAATTCAGAAAAGAAATAAATGCTAACAAAGCGGCTGCTTGTGAGTATGATGGTTACAACAAATACTTTGTGCTTGATGGTAAAAAGTTAGGTGTTGAAAACTTTGATTTACAAAATGTCGAAGTTAAGAAAGGTACTACAAGTGAGTTAAAAAGAATCTTTGGTAAATCAATGGCGAATCGTCTGGTTTCCAGAGTAGTTTTAAACAAATTTATCCAGGAGGTTGCATAATCATGCTCGGTAACCCTTACCTGGTAACAAAAAAAAGATGGTTGCCAATTGAAAATATCTGTGATAGGATATATGTACAAAATGAAGAAAGGACGATACACTATGTTAAACACTAAACAACAAGAATTCGTGGACTATGCTTTTAAAAAGTTTGGTACTAACGAATTAACGGTTTCTGAATTAAAAGAAGCCAACAAACATTTTGGTTGCAAGTATGCACCACAATGGTTGATTAAAAATGCCGACTACAAAATCGGTAAATCATTATTTAAACTACCAACTGAATCATCTGGTGAAGTTACTTCTAAAACTTCAGGTGAGTCAGAAAAAGTTTTGATTACTAAGGCACCTGAAACTGAAACTGTTTCAGAAGCTGCATATGTAGTTTCTTCTTTAACAGGCGACATTGTTCCTAAAAAGGATCCTGTGTTCGTTTCATTTGGTAATTATCCTGATGTTAAGAGTATTATTAAAAGCAAGATGTTTTATCCTGTTTTTATTACTGGTCTTTCAGGTAACGGTAAAACTATGGGTGTTACCCAAGCATGTGCCGAAAACAATAGAGAATTAATCAGAGTCAATATTACTATTGAAACTGATGAGGACGACCTACTTGGTGGTTACAGACTTAAAGATGGCCAAACTGTTTGGCAAAATGGTCCTGTAATTGAAGCCATGGAGAGAGGCGCTGTTCTCTTACTTGATGAGATTGACCTTGCGTCTAATAAGATTATGTGTTTACAACCAATCTTAGAAGGCTCTGGTGTCTTTGTTAAAAAGATTAACAGGTTTGTTAAACCTGCTAATGGTTTCAATGTTGTTGCTACTGCCAATACAAAAGGTCAAGGTAGTGATGACGGTAAATTTATCGGTACGAATGTTCTTAACGAAGCGTTCTTGGAAAGATTTCCAATTACCTTTGAACAAAGTTACCCTAAACCTGCTGTAGAGGAAAAAATCCTTGTACAGACTCTTAAAAAGTCTGGTAAATCAGACAAAGAGTTTTGTAAGAAGTTGGTAACATGGGCTGATGTAATCAGAAAAACCTACTTTGATGGTGGTGTTGATGAGATTATATCAACTAGAAGACTCGTACACATTATCCAAGCTTATGCAATCTTTGGTAAAAAGATGAAAGCTGTTGAGGTCTGTACTAACAGATTTGATAATGATACAAAGAATTCATTTATGGAGTTGTACACGAAAGTGGACGCTGGTGCTTCTGCTGAACAGATTGCTGAACAGCAGAGACAAGCGGATATATCTTCACAAATGGATGACAATGATAGTGAGTCAGATGACGATAGCGCCATCTAAATCTATCAATCATAGTGTAAGTCCTTGGTGGAGGGGTAGTGCCCTCCACCTTTTTTACACTATCAGGAAAGGAGGTAATAAATTTTGAGTATAGAGGTTCAAGTTAGAGGCGGCAATTTAGAAAAAGCCATGCGTGTCTTAAAGAAAAAAGTTATGAAGGAAGGCATTGTAAAAGAGATTAAAAGGCGACAATTTTACATGAAGCCATCTGAAGTTAAAAGAGAAGCCAAAAAAGAAGGCATTAAAAACTTCAAAAAGAAAATGGCTAAGTTGGAGCGACAAAGAGGTTATTAGTATTCCATGCCTGTGCTTATATTAATGATAAATAGTGATACCAGGCAATTCGTAAGACCTGGGGCGTGGAGGGTAGCTTGACCCATGCAGAAGCAAAATTACAAGCCGCAGTTGGTGGTCTGTCGAGAAAAAAACCACCACCTTATTCGGGCTCATTGGTCTTTGAGGTTATGCTCGCCGTATAAAGAGTTAGTGTAATGGGGGTGAGACCTACCCCAGCCCAAAAAAATTCAGATGTAGCGAGAGTGAACCTGAATAGTGGATTGTTTCAGCATTTGCGCTTAGTTTCGCACCACTTTAAACAAACAAACTAAAGCTGCGGCTCGTTTTTTAGGCATTTTTTTATAGCCTTGTATGCAAAAAAATGCCTATATAATATAGAAGTTGGCCAATAGGTT
>Ga0181605_10004538_pt1 | contig 10961 bp, 10 predicted proteins | sample 041ome_11_FD_148676 | JGI IMG/M metagenome (GOLD analysis project Ga0181605, IMG submission 148676) | Coastal salt marsh microbial communities from the Groves Creek Marsh, Skidaway Island, Georgia - 041411US metaG (spades assembly) | ecosystem: Environmental > Aquatic > Marine > Intertidal zone...
TGATAGGCCACGACGCCGGGGATCATCATCAGTAGGGGCACCAACACCTTGAAAAAGCCGGATAGCAATACACCCTTTTGCCCTTCGGCCAGGCTGCGCGCTGCTAGGGTGCGCTGAATCACATATTGATTGGTACACCAGTAGAAAAGATTGGCGAAGACCATCCCGGTGAAGAGCGTGGCAAAGGGCGTCGGGTCGGTTGGCCCACCAATGGCATTGAGCTTGTGGGTCTCGGTGGTCAACACAATGTTGAGGCCGGCACCCACGCTCCCCTCCCCCAGTGCTTGCAGCCCCAGCCAGGGCACCGCGACGCCCACGATCAATAAGCCAACACCGTTGAGGGTGTCGGAGATCGCCACCGCCCTCAGACCACCGAGGATGGCGTAGGAGGCCCCCAAGGCACCGATCACCATAATGGTCACCACAAGCGCCGTGCTGTAATCCAGTTGCAAGAGCTCGGGCACGTCAAAGAGTTTAAGCACCGCGATCGAGCCCGAGTACAACACGCTGGGGATCGTCACCAGACCATAGCCCAGCATGAACAGCACTACGGTCATGCGACGAACGCCCTCGTCAAAACGCGCGCTGAGAAACTCTGGCAATGTCGTAAAGGCCCCAGCGAGGTACTTGGGCAGAAAGAAAAACGCCATGAGCACGGTCGCGATTGCGGCGGTCACCTCCCAACCCATGCTGCTCAAGTTGTAACCATAGGCCGACCCATTGAGACCAATGAGCTGTTCGGCCGAGAGGTTCGTTAGCAACAAGGATCCAGCAATAAAGGTCGCGCCCAAGCCCCGCCCGGCGAGGAAGTAACCGGCACCCGTATCGACCCGGCCGCGGGTCTGCCGCCAAGAGATGTATGCCACCAGCCCCATAAAGCCGATACAGCTCAGGATCGTCAGCAGCAGATCAGCAGTCATCTTTGCAGGAGAGCGGCCGACTGAGAAAAGGGGTGGTCACCATGACTGCAGGGTACGCACACGCCCTGCAACCAGCAATATTAGGGGGCTAGTGGAGGCCTGTGACAGGGCACTGGGATTATATTACTATACCGTCTGGACGGTTTATAAATGGTGCGTCATGAAATCGGAGCACACCCGCGCGCGCATTCGCGTTGCCGCGGCAAAAGTCATTGAACGCGAGGGTGCGGGGCACCTGACGCTTGAGAAAGTGGCGGCCGAGGCCCGCGTATCGAAGGGGGGCCTCTTGTATCACTACCCCTCCAAGGATGCCCTACTGCAGGGACTGCTGGACCACCTACTGGAAAATCGATCTGGGTTAATAGAGGACCTGGGCTCGGCAGAGGACGTGAGTAACGCCACGCTGCTCAACGGTTTGATCGATGCCGACTTCGACCGGCCCAAGGACGAGCGGATCATGGCGCAAGGCCTAATCGCGGCCTCGGCCGAGAATGCAGACCTGCTGGCTCCCGCCAAAGACCACGTCGAAGCCTTGTACGCTCGATTAGGTGCTTCCAAACCGACCGCAGCATCCGCAAGAACCATTCTGCTGGCGTCACAGGGACTCCAACTCCTCGAGCTACTGGGGTTACTCCACCTCAGCACCGCCGAGCGCAACGAGATCCGCCGACACCTCAAGGCACTGACACAGGAGCTGGCGCCATGCTGAGAATAACGACGACAACACTGTTTTCGATATTCGGCTTGGTAATGTCTGGCTGTGAGGCAGGCTCTACTGTGGAGTCGTCCCCTGCAGTACGTCCCGCTCGCGTGATTACAGTTAGCGCCGGAGACCACTCAACACCCACACAATTTGTAGGCAAAGTAGCGCCCGCGCATACAGTGGAACTAGGCTTTGAAATCGACGGTACGCTGCAGCAGCTACCCCGACCCGAAGGGGCACTGGTGCAGGCCGGGGACATCATCGCGCAATTGGACCCCGAACGATTCGAGCTGGCACTGGAAAGCGCCCGGGCTGACCACGAACTGGCGGAAAAAACCTTGTCGCGCGTCGAGTCACTCAAAGCCTCCGGCACCGTGTCACAGGCGGAGCTCGATGAGGCCGTGGCGCGCGCCAAACTTACCGGGCTCGCCGTAGAGACGGCGCAAAAAGATCTCGATGACACGGTACTCCGCGCTCCCTTTGCGGGACAGCTGATCAAACGTCTGGTAGAAAACTTCTCTCCCGTCGCCAGACTCTCGCCGGTGATTCGCTTGGCGCCTGTTGAGCGCATCGAGGTCGTGATCGGCGTGCCCGAGCAGCTGATGGCGCGACTGAATCCGGCAACCTTGAGCAAAGCCGCGGTGCGCTTCACCGCCGACTCCGCTCGGCTATTCGAGGCGCAGTGGCTCGATTACGAGGCCGAGGCGAGCAGAGACACCCAAACTTACGATGTGCGGTTTTCACTGATCGACACCCCGCCCTGGCCTGTGCTGCCGGGCATGACCGCCACCGTTTTAGTCTCTATGGCCACACCCGATGTCTCCGTCATCCAACTACCCATCAGTGCAGTGCAGAGTGACGCCGAGGGCAACTTCTTCGTCTGGACGGTGGAGCGCGGCACATCGCTTGTGACCAAGCGGCCCATTGAAGTAGGGGTACCCAGTCGGAAGCACGTGGCGGTGCTGTCCGGGCTTCAGCTCGGCGAACAGGTGGTCGCTGCGGGGGGCGCCTGGCTCTACGACGGTATGCAAGTGCGGCCCCTCGGAGACGGCTGAACCATGTCGCGGTCATCGCTCACTGAATTTGCGCTCGCGAACCCTCTGTATGTGTGGGTCATCGTGCTCACCTGCCTGGTCGGTGGGTTGGCAGGCGGACAGCGCATTGCACAGCTCGAAGATCCGCCCTACCCGATCAAGATCGCCTATGTGTTCACCGAGTACCCGGGCGCCTCAACACTCGATGTGGAACAGGAAGTGACCGAAGTGCTGGAGCGCTCAATCCAGGAGCTGCCCTGGATTGAAAATATTGTGTCGAGATCACTGCCCGGGCGGTCAGAGATCGAGATTGAGCTCAATCACTCAGTATCAGCCAGTGACACGGGCCAGATCTGGGATGAGCTGCGCCGGCGCGTCGCCGAGGCGGCCATGCGCTTGCCAGCCGGTGCGCACCCACCGTGGGTGGAGGATGATTTCAGCGACGTCTATGGCCTGCTCTATGGCTTCACCGTCGCCGACGGCTATGACATCGCGACCATCCGTGACGCCGCCCGCTTACTCGAGACCGAAATCAAGCGCGTCGAGCATGTGGCCAAAGTGCGAGTCGAGGGCGTGCCGGAGGAACAAGTCCAGATCGATTTCGATTACGCGCAGCTACGCCAGCTGGGCGTGCCCTTTTATCGCATCGTCGAGGCCATCAACAGCGCCTCGGGGCTCTTCCCCGCCTCCATGATGGAATCGGGTGATCAGCGCATGCGCATCGATATTCCGCTGGAGCGGAGCGAGGCGGTGCTCGAGGAACTGCTGATTGCTCTGCCCGGCGAGACGTCGATGATTCGCCTCGGCGATGTGGCCAGCGTCTCCCGCGAGGAGACCAATCTGCCCTCATTGATCGTGCGACACGAGGGCCAGCGTATTTTTGCACTCGGGATCGCCATCAACGAAACCCAGAACGTGGTCCGGGTGGGTAAAGTCGTGGAAGCGCGACTGCTCGAACTACAGCAACTCTTGCCCGTGGGCATCGAGATGATTCCGCTCTTTGAGCAGCATCGCCTGGTTGACCGCTCTATCGGCCAATTTCTTTTGAACCTCACCGCCTCCATCACCACTGTCATCGCTGCGCTGTGTCTCTTTATGGGTTGGCGCGCGGGTGTGATGGTGGGCGCAGTGCTGTTACTGACGGTGACCGGCACAATCGGCGTAATGGCGGCTGCAGGGATCGAACTACAGCGCATCTCACTGGGCGCGATGATGATCGCGATGGGCATGCTGGTCGACAACGCCATTGTCGTGACCGAGGGGATGATTACTCGTATCAAACAGGGCCTCAGCCCCCGAGACTCGGCCATCGCGGCGGTTGCCACGACGCGCTTCCCCCTACTGGCGGCCACGGTTATCGGGATTGCCGCCTTTGCCCCCATTGGCCTGTCGAATGACTCAACGGGTCAGTTTCTGGGATCGCTGTTCACGGTTTGCGGCATATCACTGCTGTTGAGTTGGATCCTAGCGATTACGCTGGTGCCCTCCATCGGGGTGGCACTCCTGACCGCCGTACCGGAGACTGTGCCCGAGAGCCGCCTATACGCCGGACCGGTATTTTCGGGGTACCGCAACCTCATGGCATGGGGTATTGCCCGGCGGGGCTGGACCACGCTCGCCCTGCTAGCGCTCATGTTGTCGAGCATTGTCGGCTTCACGCAGCTGAAGCAGGGGTTTTTCCCGGCAACCAGCACGCCGCTGTTTTTTGTGGATCTCTATCAAACCCAGGGCACGGATATCCACGCCAGCGATCGTATGGCGGATCGCGTGCGCAAGCGACTGCTGGGGCTTGAGGGCGTGACCGAAGTTTCCACCTGGGCGGGGCGAGGCCCCGTTCGCTTCACCATGATTCTGCTGCCCGAGCGCCCCGACCCCGCCTATGCGCAACTGGTGGTCAATGTCGAAGACGTCGAGGCGGTGACGGGGCTGATGGCGCAAACGGGTGAACTGATTGCGGCTGAATTTCCCGAAATTCATCACATGGTTCGGCGTCTCGAGTTCACCAGCAGCACCGCGAGTAAAATCGAGGCGCGTTTTTATGGGAGTGACCGCACCGAACTGCGCGGGCTCGCAGAGCAGACCATGCAACACTTCATCGAGCATAGGTTGATTGATCGCAAGATCGACTGGCGTGAACAACGGCTAGCACTGGCCGTGATTCCAGATCACGCCCGGGCACGACGCGCAGGCATTCAGTTACCCGACGTCTCGCGAGCTGTGGAGTCGAGCACCGTCGGCACCCCTGTCGGTGTCCTGCGCGATGGTGACAAGCCCGTTCCTATTGTCGCGCGGATCATGCCGCTGGCAGAAACCGCGACGGAACTCCTTGAACGTGACCTATGGAGCGAAAGCACCCAGTCGTTTGTATCGGCGCGGCAGGTGGTATCAGCCGCCACACTCCGCGCGGAAGACAGCTTCCTGATGCGGCGCAACCGGGTTCGCGCTATCACCGTGCAAGCCAACGCGCCCCCGGGTGAAACCGCCACCAGCGCGTTCAATGCCATCCGTGGCGACATCGAATCTATTCCCCTACCGCCCGGCTATGAACTGGAATGGGGCGGTGAGTACGAGTCGATGAAATTAGCTAACGACATGGTCATCTCGCGCTTCCCGATCGCATTACTGGTGATGATCATTGCGACCTTGATGCTATTTGGCAGCGTGCGGCAAATGTTGGTCACCTGGATGACCGTGCCGCTCATTATGGTAGGTGTCTTTGTCGGGCTCTTTGTGACCGACCTGTCTTTTACCTTCCCCGCGTTGCTTGGACTGCTGAGTCTGGTCGGCATCTTGATCAAAAACTGCGTGATCATGGTAGAAGAGATCAATCTGCGCTCTGCTGAAGAGGGCCTGAGCCAACATGCACTGGTGGCGGCCTGTGTGAGCCGCCTGCGTCCGGTGCTGCTGGCGGCAGGGACGACTATCGTCGGCATGGCGCCGCTATTAAGAGATGACTTCTTCCGCGAGATGGCGGTATCGATCATGGGCGGCCTGGCCTTTGGTTCGGTGCTGGCACTCCTTGCTGTGCCGGTGTTTTACGCGCTATTGTTTTCGATCAGAAGCAGCAGCAACGCAACCTGAGAAATTGACTAGGAGGCAGCAACAATGGGCTGCCTTCCGGGAAAACGCTCCATCGCCCGGGGAGACACTAATACCTTAGCGATCGGAAAAAACGTGTCTAAGACTGACCTGCTCAACGAAGGTGCCGTATACCCCATGGAGGCCGAGACCTATACTTGCGCCCAAACACGAGCAACGACCTGATCAAGACGAGGATGGCACATGACTCACGGTGTATTGCTGCTGGACGGCGGCATGGGACAAGAACTGATTCGACGCAGTCCTTCACCCGCGCATCATCACTGGTCGCTGCAGGTCATGCTGGACCGGCCCGAACTGGTCGCCGAGGTGCACCGGGATTTCTGCGAAGCGGGCGCAGGCGTCGCCTGCCTGAATACCTACGCAATTACGCACACCCGGCTGGCACGAGGCACGGGCCTGCCGCCAATCGGCAGCTTGTTAAATGATGCGCGAGATCTCGCGCGACAGGGCGCAGAGGCGAGCGGTCGGTCAGACACCGCCTTGGTCACCTCACTGCCCCCGTTGGTCGCCAGCTACCGCCCCGATACCCAGCTCCCCCTCGAGCAGGCCATTGAGGAGTATCGGGAGCTGATTGAGCTGCAGGCTGAGACCGTGGACGGCTTTCTTGCCGAGACCATCCCCTCCATTGCCGAGGCGACCGCGGTTCTGACCGCAGCAGATCAAGCGGGTGTCCGGATCATGCTTGGGCTCACCGTTGCTGACGACGACGGCCAGCTTTTGCGCTCCGGAGAGCCACTTTCCGATGCGCTAGAGGCGATCGACGGCTTCGAGCCGCTGGCGGTGGTGATTAATTGCTCCAAGCCGGAGGCTGTCTCCCAAGCGATTCCCATCTTGAAAGCATCGCGCTTTGCGTTTGGCGCTTACGCGAATGGCTTTACGGCCATCGACGCACTGGAACCGGGCGGTGTGGTCGACGTGTTGGAAGCCAGACATGACCTTGATCCAGAGCAGTACGCGAAGTTCGCGGCCGAGTGGCTGGACGCCGGCGCCAGCGTCATTGGCGGCTGCTGCGAGGTCGGTCCGGACCACATCAAAGCGCTCAGCACCTTGCTCCACAGCCGGGGGCACGAGCAGCTCGCCTGGGGCGATTTAGCGGCCTGATCAGCCCACCCTACGCTCCCTTTTCAAAGCCGTTTTCTAGACAAAATGAGACGCCGTTCACGGCGCTCCGCTGTCGCCAAAAATTCACTAATTTGTCACTTGCGGGCGACAAATTTAAGAGCAAAATGCGCGCCTCTTTTCGCAACATCAATTTGTAGCTGAGCGCGCACCATGAGCACCTTCAGGCCCGTATCGTCATTGCTGTTCACGACTGCCTTTCTGTTGGCCGGTCATGGGCTGCACATGACATTTTTGCCGCTGCGCGCGAGTGAGCTGGGTCTATCGCAGACGCTAATCGGACTGAGTGGATCGGCCTACTTTGCGGGCTTTTTGACCGGGGCGCTGGTGATTCCACCGATCATCGCTCGCGTTGGCCACATCCGTAGCTTCACGGCCTTACTGGCGATATTCCTATCGAGCTTTCTGTTCCTGAGCCTTGTTGATAAGGGCATCTTCTGGGTGCTGGTGCGCTTTGTGCTCGGTGCCGTCATGTGCGGCTCCTACACCGTGATTGAAAGCTGGCTCGCCGAGCAGAGCGACAGCAGCCGTCACGGCCGGGTACTGTCGGTATACACCGCGATCGTTTTGATCTCGATGGCGGTGGGCCAGTACCTGTTGGGCCTCACCGAAGCCAATCCGCTATACCCCTTCATATTAGTGTCACTATTGGTGGGCTTGGCCATTGTGCCCGTGAGTCTCACGCGCTCCCTGGCGCCAGCGCCGGTACCCGCCACACGGTTTAACTTCTTCAAGCTTTATCGGCGATCTCACACTGCGTTTGCCGGCGCGCTGGGGTCAGGCGTGGTCATGGGCAGTTTCTGGGGCTTGGGCGCAATTTACGCACTCGCACAGACTAACGATCCGAGTTTTGTACCCGCCTTTATCGCCGCCAACATTATCGGCGGTGCTGTGGCCCAGTACCCAATTGGCATGGCCTCGGATCGTATCGACCGCCGCTACGTATTGGCTGCACTCTGTGCCGCCAGCGGTTTGTCGGCCTTTGGTTTGCTCTTGGCGGAATCTAACGAAACATTATTGTTCGGATCGTTCGCCTTCGGTGCTTTTGCAAACTCTCTTTACGCCGTCTCGCTGGCCAAAGCTGCCGATAATTCCCAGCGCGAGGAGTTTGTCACCATTGGCTCCTCGGTCTTACTGCTAAATGCCCTTGGATCCGCGAGTAGCGCGCTGTTAGTCGGTTGGGCGATGCGCAGCATGGGTGACGGCGCGCTATTTGCGTTTATTGGCGTCGCGAGCCTCGTGACTGGCGTCTTCATCGCCCTGCAGCCACCTGGTCGCACCGCCGTCACCGTCGAAGAACAAGGCGAATTTATACCCGCGACATCGGCCATGGCACCGGCGGCTTTTGATCAGGACCCGCGTTCCGATGAAGAGGTGGAGTACGAGCCTGTTGTGCCGCCCGATTCTGAGTTGGATGCACCGCTGGAATTTATCGAGACAGAGTTTCCCAAAGTTGCCGCATGACTGGCAGCTACTCGCTGCCCAAGGACGCCAAAGCCTCGCCAACAGCGCCCAGGGCGCGTTACGACGCTGACAAAAAGATTCCGTGGCAGGGCTTTCGGAGACATAATGCCGCGCAAAATAAAAGCGCGCTGCTTATGGAGCCACGCCATGTCATCACCAGCCATCACCATAGGGCCCCGCGTCCGGAAATCCCCCTTCTATGACGCGACCATAGAGGCCGGCGCGAAAGCCTTTACCATCTACAACCACATGTTCATGCCCACCAGCTACGGCGACACCACCGCCGAATACTGGGCGATCGTGAAAGGCGTTTCACTATGGGACGTCGCCGCGGAGCGGCAGGTGGAAATCATTGGCCCCGATGCCATCGCACTGACCCAACTTTTGACGCCCCGAGACATCGACAAGTGTCCGATCAACCGGGCTCGTTACGTGGTCTTTGTCGATGAGAACGGCGGCATCATCAACGACGCAGTGCTCTATCGCCACGCCGAGAACCACTTCTGGCTGTCACCGGGCGATGGCGACGTGTTGCTCTGGGCCAAAGGCGTGGCCGCACAAAGTGGACTCGACGTAACGGTCCAGGAACCCGACGCGTCGCCGCTGCAATTGCAGGGCCCGCTGGCACCTCGGGTGGCACACAAGCTTTTTGGCGACCTTGCTACCGAGCTTGGCTATTACCACTTCTGCCACACCTCACTGGAGGGCATCCCCGTTGTGCTGAGCCGCACTGGATGGAGCGGCGAGCTGGGCTACGAGATCATCCTCAAGGACGGTAGCAAAGGTACTGCTTTATGGGACCTGTGTATGGAAGCGGGGTCCGAGTTCAACATCCAAGCTGCCTGCCCTTCCTTGGCACGCAGTATGGAAGGCGCGCTGCTCTCTTACTGCAGTGATATCACCCTTAACGACAGCCCCTTCACCATCGGCATGGATCGACTACTGGATATCGATAAACCTCATGACTATGTCGGCAAAGCGGCGCTTCAGGCCATCGCCAAAACGGGCCCTGAGCGCCGCTTGGTCGGGGCCAACTTTGGCGGCGAACCGGTGACACCAAATCAGCATTTCATGGATGTGAAATTCGGCGATGACGTGATCGGCCACGTGACCCGCTACTGCTGGTCACCGCGGCTGGAGCACAATATTGCACTGATCAACGTGCCCACTGCGTTGGCGGCAACGGGTACAACGCTGGCGCTAGACGCGGGCGATGGCTGGCGCGAGGCCGAAGTCGTGGACATCCCATGGGTACCGGCCGAGAAGGTCATTCCGGCCTTCGATTAGCCGGTCCAGCACTGACACCCGTGTCTTTGATCTCATCCTCTCAGCGGGGGTTGCCCTCTAGGCTATTGCCCCCCTGAATTAAGGCGCCGCTTGCATACGTGAACGAATTGCGGGCCGGGCCCGTATAACCCTCTACTGACCTTCAATAAAAAAAGGTGGAAATAGCGATGTCAAAACATCAGCTAGGTGGCGATTACCCTGAGGCGACTGAAAAACTTGATCGCGGTGTGCTGAGCTTCTTCAGCGCCGCCGAACGCATCCTGCTGGTCATCATCAGCCTGCTTACCATGCTGGCGGTGGCGCTAGAGCTCACGTCATTTTTTGACGCGGGCCGCATCCGACTTGCCGACCTACTGCTGCTGTTTATCTATCTCGAGGTGATCGGCATGGCGTATGCCTACTACGCCACCCACAGCGTGCCCGTGACGCTGCCGGTGCTGATCGCCATTACCGGCATCACTCGACTGATCATATTACAGGGCAAAGAGGCCGAGCCCAGCAAGCTGCTGTTCGAGGCGGGTGCCGTATTGCTACTGGCGCTGGCACTGGCGATTCTCAGCTGGGCCTCCCAGAGAGCGCCATCCATCATCTCGAGTGACAATCCCGACCCCTGACGCGCTACCCCAGCCATCAATGATGGCGTGGCGCCGACTTCCGGGTGCTACCATCGCGCCATGACGTTCCAGCCACTGTTCCCCCACCTGACGGGCGACAATCTAGCCGTTGGCTGGGCGCCATTCGATGCACTGCAGGGTGAGTCTGACCCTGATGAGTGGCAAGACATTGCCAACGCCGCACCACCGCGTCAAAAAGAATTTATCGCCGGAAGACAGTTGGTCAGGGCCCTGTCTGAATCGCTTTCGCTACCTCGGCATGCCCTACGCCGCGCTGAAGATCGCTCTCCCGTCTGGCCAGGCGATCGCACTGGGAGCCTGTCACACTGTAAAACACTGTGCGCGGCGGCCGTGGGAAGACACCCACACTATCTAGGGGTCGGCATCGATATCGAAACGATCGGGCGAGTGGATAGTAAGCTTTGGCCCACCCTGTTTACCGATAGCGAAATAAACTATTTCACATCCGTTGAGCCGGCACTGCGAGACGCCGAAACCACCGTCTTTTTCAGTGCAAAAGAAGCGTTTTATAAGTGCCAGTATCCAATGACTCAGCAATGGGTCGGTTTTCATGATGTGGAGTTGCAGCGGGTGGATTCGGCCACCCTGGCCATCAAGCCGGCAAAGAGGGATGCCCAATTGTGGCACCAGCCGCCAATTCACTCCTTCCAAGTCGATGCGGCGCACATCGTCACGCTGATGCTGATCCCCGCATGAA
>Ga0181605_10004612_pt1 | contig 10850 bp, 9 predicted proteins | sample 041ome_11_FD_148676 | JGI IMG/M metagenome (GOLD analysis project Ga0181605, IMG submission 148676) | Coastal salt marsh microbial communities from the Groves Creek Marsh, Skidaway Island, Georgia - 041411US metaG (spades assembly) | ecosystem: Environmental > Aquatic > Marine > Intertidal zone...
TTGCGCTCACCCCTGCTTAGATTATCAAAGTCAAGTTCTCTACCCAGTTCTTCAATGCTAACTGTTAAATCGTTATTAAACTGCACAGTATGCGGAAGTCCGATCCTGTCCAAGTACTGTATTAGTCTTGTGTTGAGATAAGTTAAGTTTTGATCAATAATTCGTTTACGTATAAAACTGTCCTTGTTAGTTAACAGTTTTAACAAAAAGTCTTGATGTTCTTTTATGTTGGTAAGCGAGTTTATTTTAGCATAATCAACTTCTTGTACTGCTTGTGTTTCCATTTCAGTAATCTGTTCTTCATAAGGATCAGATTCTGCTAATTTTGTTTCAAGTTGATTAGTTAAGTTTTCGATTGTGTTTTTATGATTGATTGCGTCTTCTTTTGAGTCGTAGAACACATTGGGGATTGGCCCCGGGTCGCCGAGCTCTGCAAGTTTGTCAACTTGAATTTGTACTTTTTCTTTACTTTCATTGTGTTGCTGTTCCGTTTCTGCTAGTGTTGCTCGTTTCTTTTCTAATACTTCTAAGTGCTTTTCGTCATGTATTTCTTGCCCGCATGCATAACACTCATGCTTTTCTAACTTGGCAATTTCTAAAGTTAAACTCTTAATATGTTTCTCTAATCGTGTACACTCTTGCTCTCCTGACGCACGCCAACGACTTGCTTCGCTTATGTCTTTGGATACTGCACTGTGTTTATCTAGTGCGTCGTGTGCAGACAGCTCTGCTTCAATGTCTATACTGTCCAAGTTTTCAAGAGCTTTGGCCAACTTATCAATTTCTTCTTGTTTTTTGTTTTTCCACAGTGTTTGTCTGCGACGTGTTGCTTCTACTTGCTCTTGCACACGTTCGTTAGCCTCTTGTACTGCTTTGATACGATATTCTTCTTCTGTAATATCGTTTTTTGTTTGTTTGTTCTGTTCTTTGAGGGCATCAGCCTTCTCACTCAGCATGGTAATGCCCAGCAACTGCTCAATAATAGTGCGCTGATCGTTTGCACGTAGACTTAAGAAAGGCTCTGTATAGGTGTTAAGTGCTACAATATGTTTAAACATATCATGACTCATGTTCAACATACGCTCTATTTCTGCTTGTGTTTCCCTTGAATCACCTTGTGACTCATCTGTAATCTCTTGCTCTTGCCCACCAACATAAAATGCCACAGTGTTTGGCTTACGTCCACGTTCGATCTTGTAGTCAACACCATTATTCTCAAACTCAATAGTAACCAACATGTTCTTACCATTGGTTTTGTTGATTAAATTGTCTTTACGTATTTTAGTCAGTGCTTCGCCGTATAGTGCATAACTTAGCGCATTAATAATTGTAGTCTTGCCTGTACCATTACGTGCCCCAGTATCATCCCCACCTAAGTCTAAATTTTGACCCAGTACAAGTGTTAAGTCCTTGCGGTTAAACTGCACAGCTTGGGTAGAGTTACCCACGCTCATAAAGTTTTTTACTGTAAGAGTTTTTACTTTAAACATAAGTGTTTGATTATCTCAGCGGTGTTTGTAAAATACTTTTCTTGATAAAAAGGCATTTCAATGTCATACTGTTTTTCCAGTACACCATTGATATAACTTTCTTGTAATAAATCTAAATTAGGAATAGCCAGACTTTCTTTGTTTCTTACGTAAGTAATTATTTCGTCGCACTGCTGTTTGTAATTTCTAAAAATCTGTTTACTGTAAAACTTATCCCAGATAGTATTGTTGATATCTAAACTACAACTCTTACCAACCCAGTCGGCAATCTTGTTAAGGCTTTTGTAAAACAACTGTTTATTATAAAAACTTTTATACGAAAAGTCAAAACATTTTACATCAGACGGATAAGATAGTTTGCCGTACTCTAAAATTAAACCATTTTGTTCTGGGTGTGCGAATCCAAACTTAAAAAACTCTCTAAGTATGTGTCTTGGGCAGTTGGGATTTGTTGCCGATAAATCAAGTTCGGGATACGAATTGTTTAACGATTCTACTAACCAAGAAAAATATGTGCTGTCGGACAATGTATGATATGTGTTGTTCTCTAAACTGTTTAAGTTAATGTTGGAATCTCCTGCACGTAAAAATGTTCCTGCAGTAAGAACTAACAAGTCGTCGTGATCTATGGTAATTCGCAGTACAGTATCGGATCTATCTATGTTTTCTATAGAATAATGTAATGCACGGAAGTGCTTGTTTTTGTTATAGTTTTCGTTATTGAACTTCGCATGACTAGCACCTATGCTGTTGAACGGATCAAAGTCCACAACTTGTCCCATTATGTACTTGTTGCATACATATTCTAAGAAGTGTCCGTGCGACCCTGGAACGAAATCAATCGAAATCATATGTTGTTTTAATTTTCATTTCCACGTAAAGATTTTCTACAGTGTAATTAAACTTGGTAACAAAGTATTCATCTGGGATAGTGTTTAGTAAACTTTGTACTCTGTTTTCAAAGCGTAAGTCATTTAGTGTTATAGTAATCATGCGTAGCACAATCATTGATGGTTGTAACCGTTCTGCCAAATATGCCAACGATTGTTTTATTTCTTGTGCAGTTTTGTATTTTAAGTAAGTGCCGTTATCATACACAAGAGTGCTTTCTCCTAGCTCTAACGCAGGAACTTTAGCATCTGTATAAATGTAATCAAATTGTTGTCTCTCTAGTTTGTAAGAACTACAAGAGTCTAGGTGTTCTAGTTTAACAATCTTTTGATCCGCAAACAATTGTTCGTAACGCCACCCTGCACTGTCAAACAATATTTTTGTGCCGGGCAACTGATTTAAATCTATCAGCTCGTGTTTATCCATACCCACGACAGGATATACAGTTCTATAAAAATCTTCACGATTGTCTGCTGTGATTTTAGTTTGTCGCATATATCCACGTCAAAGGTTGCACAAAGTTAAAGTAACGTCCTTGATCATTATCATAGGTTCCTGACTGCACTATATTGCAGTTTAATACCTGTTGTACTGTAAAAAACAAATTTTCGCTATCTGTTTTATTGACAGTGTCGTATGTCAATGTAGTATCATTGCCTAATATAAAATAGCGATTTATGCCCAAATAAAACGTTTTATACTTGGCTAACTGCTGTGTAAAATTAATGAAATCTGACAGTAAGCCTGGCTGATTAAACACTGCTACAGCATGTTTGCTATTGATATCTAATGTTAATTTACTGGCAAATTCAGGATCATTGCCTATGTAATCAACAGCAGTGTCTTTATATAAGTCTAATATAATTTGATCTTGATCACAGTTGCTGTTCCCTAGCTGTACAGTACGCCAACTCATAAGTTCCTGTAGATATCTAACAGCATGTTTGGACTATATTGTTCGCTGTTGATATTTGTTAGTTGATCAGTAACAATAGTGTCTACACTTTCAAACTTAATGTTACCTTGTGTATCAAAACTTATATCGTCTGACACATGCTTTTGCGGAATAAGCGTGATCTCTCGTAACTTGTATTTGTCTACAAATTCTTCTTTGATAAATGTTGCTTCTTCATAACTGATCTCTACATCCAAATCAACACGCACATGCATGCCGGGTTGTAGTCTTGCTTCGGTATGTTGTAGCAGGTCACTTAATTGATACACACGATAGCGTGGCTGATCTGGCCAACTAAAGTACTCCGGATCTTTACCCCAATCCAATACCATCATGCCACGTTGATCATCTGCGGCATCTGCATAGTTGTGCGGGAAGCAGTTGCCAATATAGTGTATGTTGCGTTGCACTTGACGCTTGTGGAAGTGTCCTGTGAACACAGTTTCAATACCACCAAATGCTTCTGCTTTGATTTCACCATGGTCAGGCATCTGCACCATAGCATTCATAAAGAAGTTGGGCAACTCAAAGTGTCCAAACATGTACTTGCCTGAATACTTGGGCACACGTTTGTAGTCTTCGCCTACCATCCATGGTGCAAAGATAACATCGCCTTCTTGTTGCCAATCGTTCATGATATGCACGTTGGGCAGGTGTCTGGCCCATTCTACACTTTGCACATCACGCTTGTCTCTGTAGTACAAATCGTGATTGCCCGGAATAAAGAACACATGATCAAAGTTGTTGTTTAGATGCTCCAGTGCTTTAAGACTGTAGTTCAACGTAACAATATTGATACTAGCACGATTGTTATGCCAATCACCTGTAAAAATACAAGTTTCACATCCTTCTTCTTTGGCTTTAGCAGTAAACCATTTGATGAAGTTTAAACAGTCTTCATTGTGTTGAGTACTGTTGCTTTTTAGCCCAAAGTGAATGTCCGTGCATACCGCGGCTTTTTTAAATAGATTTGTCATTTAGCAATTATAACACATAAAGTTGCATGTGCCAAGGACTTTGGCTATTTCTCTGCGTTCTGTCTAGTATGACTAGGAGTTAAATTGTTCATCTCTAAGATGTCATCACGCAAATTTTGATTGCGTTTTTCCATATTTAATACTCTAGTAAAACTATTTGTGATCGCGGCAGTGTAGTAAGCAAACGGATTTTGTGACTTTGACTCATCAAACTGTAATCCAATTTGGCTTAACTGTACAAGCGCAGTACTACGCATTTCATCATTGTATGTGTAACCACGCCAGTTTGAACGAGTAGCATAGCGTTCGCATAACTTAATAAACATGTGAGCCAGTTTGTTGGTCATAGTGCCATGGTCTTTTGAAAACTCTCCCGTTTCAAGATCTCCAATCCAATGACTCTTGCCTACTAGATACGGCTCTCCATCCTCGGTAATCTTGTAGTGAAAAAACGGAGGAAAGTTACATCTTATGTGTTTTTTCGCTACAGGAGTATCGTCGGGTACAATATCTTCTGTAATATCATTCTCATCTTCAGTAAACAGTTCTTTTATTTGTTTCTTTTTTCTTTTCCCACCAGTCGGATCAAGTGGTATATGCTCAAAAGTCATAACTCTAAAAACAACATCAGTAGCAGGCACGTCACGAGTGTTTACCTTAAACTCGTCTAATTTAAGTTTTACTGTTGACTCTAGCTGTGCGGCATCAAATGCGGCCCTGCCCAGTCTTTCAGCACGTAGTTTGCGTCCTTCTGCTATGTTTGTTTTGTTGATTCGCTCGACACTAGGGAGAATAATATCAAAGTCACCGTTTTCTGGTGTTGTAAATTTGCAGTACGTTTTTTTACTCTTGTGTATCTCTTTTAATATATCTCTGTTGTTGAGATAGTTTTGTTTTCTCATGGAATGCATTCCTTTATATAAGCATATAATTTAACAGATAAATATCTAAAGAGCAAGAGGAATTTAAAAAAAATGGCAGTCGTTAAATCTGGAATATCTTCCAATCCTGTTACAGGGTTTAGTACGAGTAATAGAAAGACTAATCAAAGTCCTAATGGACCTCGTGGCGGAATCAGCGACGCTGATTTTGCATTTGTAAACGGCAAGCCAAATAATAGGCCAGCCGCTATTTCATCAGACCCTAACCCACAAAATGCCAGACTGTCTGGAGCAGGATTAGCCTCCGGGGGCGGAATAAACCCTTTTGCTGGAGGCATAGATCCTATTGTTGCAGGAGCCAACGCACTTAATCAAAATATTGGTGGTGATGTAGTTACATTTGGGAATGGCGGAAGTCAGGTGCCGGATGCAAATAGCGGAAACGGTGGTGATTGGCGTGTGCGAATCAGTGTTTCCCCAAATGCAAATATATTATATAGAGCTGGCGGAGATATTATGCTTCCGTTGCTGAATACTGATGGAGTAATATTTCCTTATGTTCCTACCCTACAAATACAGCAATCAGCAAAATACAACTCCACAGATCTAACACACAGTAACTATACAAACTACTTTTATCAAAGCAGTCAAGTACAAGCCATCCAAATTGCAGGGGAATTTTCAGCACAAACGTCTAGCGAAGCAGACTACGTGTTGGCGACCATACACTTTTTTAGATCAGCTACGAAAATGTTTTTTGGTAATTCAGGAGAATTTCAAGGATCTCCACCACCGATAGTATATTTAGATGGATACGGTAAACACTATTTGCCACATGTTCCGTGCTTGGTTACTAATTTTACCCATGCAATGCCGCCTGAAGTAGACTATATCGCGGCGAGCAACGGACAGCGCATCCCAACATTAAGCACTATAAATGTTAGTTTACAACCAGTGTACAGCCGTAAGCGACAATTGGAATTCAATTTTGAACAATTTGCAGCCGGCCAACAGTTAGATAAAGGATTCATTTAATGTCAAACGTAAAGTATTCAACATCAAGTCCTTATGCTAGTACCGGTGTATCTGGCAATTACCTTGACGTTATGGTTAATAGACCAATAACCAAAAGAGCAGATGATGTGTTGTATGAAATAGACAAAGTTTACGATTTACGTCCGGACATATTAGCGTTTGACTTGTATGGAGACAGTAGACTATGGTGGGTATTTGCACAACGCAACCCTAACGTACTTAAAGATCCTTTGCGTGATTTCAGACCAGGCGCACAAATATATATCCCCAAGAAAACAACTCTCCAATCAGATTTAGGAGTCTGATAGGTGGCATTCATACCAAACAGAATTGATGAGATAGAGCAACGACTCGATCGATTAGATAGAGATATTGCGGAAAAAGATATCGAGATTGATCGTCTGGAAAATCTTGGCGCATTCAACGCTCGTGATGTTCAACTAGCAGAACGGCAAGAGTTGTTCAGGGAAGCAGAAGCTCTCAGCGCAGAACTTAATACGTTAAAAAATCAACAAGGCGATCTAAACAGTTCTCTAGGACAAACTGCTGAATCCCAAGTAAACAACACACAAGATCCTACATTTGAAGGCGAAGGAGTACAAGCATTTACGCCCAATCCAGAACTGTTAACCGACGAAGAAGAAAACAAAGCCGCAGGAGCGGTATTCGATCCGGACGGGGAAGCAGTTGCATTTGGCCAAGAGCGTCCTGCTGTAGTAAGCAACGAGGACGATGGATTTGACGGTAGACTAGTTGGAGAAGGTGAACTACAATTGGGTTCACAGTCAGACGAAACCGGTGATGCGACTACAAAGCAGAATGAACTTTCGCAACAAGTGGCAGTATCCCGAGACAACGCACTGTTTACAAATGTTCTGCATGATTATGCAAGTAGCACATACAGAATTAGCCTATACCTGTTAACCAAAGATCAATATAACGGAATGATCGAAAACCCAGGCAGTTTTGTACCTAAAAACTTGTTAGTGCAAAGTGGGGGCGGAGAACTAAACAATAGGCATCCTGATTTTAAAACAGTCTTTGGAATTGACAACTTTAAAATGTATACTGTGGTTGGATTAAATGCTAACTCACGTGCAAGTAACACACTTACATTTAACTTTGATATCATCGAGCCATATGGCATGACACTACTGGATAGATTAATTAGTGCAAATTTTAGTACAGGTAGTGAAAATTATTTAGAACAACCATACTTACTACAGATTGACTTTCTTGGCAATGCAAGCGATTCGGATAACGATAATTTTAATATTTCTACTAAGCGTATTCCTATTAAATTTTTAAATATGAAAATTACTCCAGGTGAAGGCAATACTGTTTATAAAATTAGTTCTATTGCATATAATCATCTGGCTTTCCAACAGACTGTTGCAACTGTGCCTACAGTAATGTCTATTAATGCAAGTACTATTGGAGAATTTTTTGATAACGAAAACGCTCAAGAAGACGGTGACGAAGTAAACAGTTTCCCAGCAACCATGAATGAATTTTACAGGAGTGTTAGTGGTGACGAGAAAAAGTTTAAATTTCCTCAACTGAAAATAAAATTTAACATTGATCCGTTATTTGCTGACAGCAAGATAGTTAATCCTTCAACAGCAGAGACGACAAAGATTCCCATGGCAATTCCTGGACTGGTGGTACAAAGTGTGTCATGGGGGCAAGCATCGAATACTAAGGCTAGATCGGAACAAACTTTTAATATAAATGCAGGATCCAATATTATTAGTGTAATCGACAGGATAATGCAAAAAAGTGACTACATTACAAGTCAAGTAAAAGAGTTCAATGCTAGAAGGGAAGCAGGAGACAATCTTGACGAGTTTAAGTTCCTTGACTGGTATAAGATTATACCAGATGTTAAATTAAATCAATACGACAATGGACTTGCTCAGGCGTATGCAAAGGAAATTACATATAACATTGTTCCTTATCGTACAGCAAATACACGCCATCCTGACTTTGCTAAGACGAGAATTTCAAAAGACAATATTGTAAGAACCTACAACTATAGATACACAGGCAAGAATACTGATGTTATTGATCTTGACATAAACTTTGATACTGCATTTTTTACTTCACAAACTGCTTTCTTAAAAAACAGAGCCGGAGCCGCTTTCACAAAGCGTAACCCAGAGTCTTATGTAGGCGAGAACAAAATAAACGATCAGGGAAATGGACTTCAGGATCTCCCTAATCAAATTGTTTCCCAAAACAGGAATGTAGAATACGAAGGTCAAGTAAACAGAGTTGATGATTTTAAGAGTGTTACTGTAGGTGATTTGGCAAAAAGCATATACACTAGTTCTGCTGGGGATATGCTTAACATACAAATGCGTATCATTGGCGACCCTGCATTTATTAAACAAGATGATATGTTCTTTAATCCGTCTCGTGGAGGCTACGATGAATTCAAACAAGGCATAGCAACAGATCTTCCCATAAACAATACAGGACAAATAGTATTTGACACTAATCAAGTTTATGTGCAGTTATTGGTTAAAAGTGCTACAGATATAGACGACACTACTGGCATAGTGGACCCAAATAAAGCTGATACACTGTCTACAGGATACAAGTTAGATTCTACGTTCAGCGGAGTATATCAAGTGCTTACTGTCGAAAGCTCCCTCTCACAAGGACAGTTCGAACAAAATCTGCAAATTATAAAAATTCCCAATGCCCTTTCTGATGCAGTTGAAAACACTGATGTCACTGATGCTACTAATAATATATCTTTTATTACCGCCAATGATACAAATCAAAATGCTGTAACAGCTCCGGTACAACAACCTGTTAATGTTTTAGGCATAGCCGGTAACGATATCACCGCATTAGTACAAGCAAGTAACAGTCCTAACCAGGGTGTGTTTCCTATAGTTAACGGAGAAGGCGTTACAGATCAGTCACAGCAGGTAATAGACGCCTCACCGGCCAACATAAACAACACAACTGTAGAAATACAACAAAACCCACCCCCACCTTTTAGTAATCCTGCAGGAATCGCATAATGGCAAATTCAACAAATAGAAGAAACATCAATAAAAGTTACGATAAACGTATTGCTTCGGGTATCGTAATAGATTCTGGACCTTATATAGGAATCGTTAAAAATAATGTAGACCCTGCGAGACTGGGTAGACTAGAAGTCTACATTCCGGATTTAGCCGGACTAGTTGATGGTCCCAATGTACCGATTACAGTAACCTATGCAAGTCCTTTTGGCGGGTCAACTAAAGGCATACCGTCACCTGACGAGTTCTTTTCATATGAACAGCAAACTTACGGGTTCTGGGCAGTTCCTCCCGATTTAGACAATCAAGTATTAGTTACGTTTGTAGCAGGTGATATCAGTAGAGGATATTGGTTTGCGTGTGTCCCCAATGCCGATTCAAGACACATGTTGCCGGGCATTAGTAGACTAAAAAATGATAAAACAATATTCGAAGGTAGCGGGCTTGAAGGCAGGGGATTAAAGGACGGAGACGTTTACTTGCCTACCAGTGAGGTTAATTTAAACTCTGAAGAGAAACAACAAGATGGAAACATGTTGAATTTGGACAGAATAGCCCATCAGATACAAGCCGAAGTGGTATTACAGCAAGGCTTAGAAACAGATCCTGTCCGCGGAACTATTACAAGTAGTAGCCAACGAGAATCACCCAGCAGGGTGTTTGGTTTAAGTACACCAGGAAGACCATATCCCGACATTGCAAAAACCGCCGAGTCAAAGCAAGCAATCGACGAGCTTTTAAATAACCCAGACATTACTATTCAAAATAGTCAGATTAACAATCCGCAAGGACGATCGGGTGGACACACACTGGTTATGGATGACGGTGATGTGTATGGCGATAACGATCTAGTAAGGTTGCGCACCGCTGGCGGGCATACCATATTGATGCATGACACAGAAAACATCATCTATATAACCAACAAAGACGGAACAGCATATGTTGAACTGACTCCAAATGGTGCAGTAAATGTATACAGTGCTAAAACTGTAAGTGTACGTAGTGAGTTGGATATTAACCTGCATGCTGATGCAAATGTAAATATACAAGCAGGAGACAGTATCAACTGTTTTGCAGAAAAGAACATAGAAGTACAAACACAACAAAAGCGTGAACGTGTTGCTAACGAGCATTTGATGGATGCTGGTAGGTATGACTTGAGAGTAGGCGGTCAAATAAAGATCAAGTCAGGCACAACTAGTGGATGGACAGTTGGCCAAGGAGAACTATGGTTAACTGGCACACAGGTACATTTGAACACGTCAGGCAAAGCCGTTGACGTTCCTAATCGTGTAGCACCATTGGAACAGTACAAAAAACAAGATGTTAAGTTTGATGCAGGAACTAAACGATGGATAATTGACCCAGCCAGCACACTTGACAGTATAGCAACCTTTACCCCAACGCACGAACCATGGTCTAGAGAAACTGGCCCTTTACAAAAAAATAACGGCACCTCGACGCCTAGTAAAAAACAACAGGACATATAATGGCTATTCCAGATCAAGGCATAATTGTAGCCAAACAAACTCCAAGGACCAATCAATTGGCACAAAGGAGCATATTAAACTTGCCCAGCGCCG
>Ga0181605_10004627_pt1 | contig 10825 bp, 17 predicted proteins | sample 041ome_11_FD_148676 | JGI IMG/M metagenome (GOLD analysis project Ga0181605, IMG submission 148676) | Coastal salt marsh microbial communities from the Groves Creek Marsh, Skidaway Island, Georgia - 041411US metaG (spades assembly) | ecosystem: Environmental > Aquatic > Marine > Intertidal zone...
CTGTCACGTCAAGTCTAACGCGCTCCTCTGCATACAAAGCGCTGGTGGTGAAAGGCTTGCCTTCGAAGTATCTATAACTTTGGCGAAGTTGTCCGTCCCGCCTCAGTGAAGAGTGCTGACTCGCCACAATCCAGGGACCATCCTTCTTGATGCTTAGTTTTTTGAAACGCTCAATCAAGTTATTGACGTTGATGTTGTTATTCACGTTCATAGGTGAATTTGATAAAGTGAGTTTGCCGAATTGTCTTGACAAGGATTCGGGTTTCTTTGGGGTCCGGCGAGTCTTGGTGACTCCCTTGGACTTGATCTTCAGAGCAGAACTCATATTATAATCTACTTAGATAATAACATGGCGATGATTGAACGTTCCGGTTACTACCGGAAAGCTTACACGCGCGCAGACGGAACCAAGGTCAAGGGGTCCTACGTTCCTGCTGGTATGATCAAGAATGTCGGCAAGCCTGGTAAGGGGTTCAAGGGGCCAGGTGAGGGCATCGGCAAGCTGCGCAAGGGCGGTCTGTCCGAGTTTGGCTACGTGGATGTGGTGAGCATGACTGAGCTGGCGCGTCACCGGGCTCTGATGCGGGTGCTTCGGGAAGGCAAGGAGACTCCTCTTGCTCTCTTCCGGAAGTTGAATGCATTGATGGTCTATACGCGCACGACGGCGCCCAAGTCCTCCAAGGTCTTCTGCGCGGATCGCAACTGGCTGGCGGACAAGTTCGGTTACACGGTAAGCCCGTGCCCGAAGTAGACGAAGGTATTCTTTGGGCGCTTGAAGTTTTCGATGCGCTCATCGGGATAAAGTTTTCCTTCATACCGATCCCAAATATCTCCTTTCAAATACGGGTGATTCAGTACATCCACCGCATTTGGTCGGTCTTCAGGATTCTTCATGAGCATCCATCTGACGAGTTCTCTCAGTTCGGGTGAATCAATCCAGTTGTAGTTCGGTTCCTTTTCCTTGATATTGTCGACCACGTCATTGATGTAATCATTTTCGGTATTGAACGGCATCTGTCCAGAACCCATCAAGAACATGATGACGCCCATGGCCCACACATCGCTCTTCGGAGTCACGCGATAGGGAAAGGTCAGATGCTCGGGTGACATATACTCCAAGGTTCCGATGCGTGACTTGAGTTCGACTCGGGTTCCACGGACCGAGTTGCCAAAGTCGATCATCTTGGTCAGTGCCGTTTCGGACATATCACTCATCATCAAGTTCTGTGGTTTGACATCCAAGTGAATCACCTCGTTTTCGTGGCACAGAATCAGACACCTGGCGATACCACGAAGGATTGAACGCAGTGTATTTTCGGTATACTTGTCCAGATTATTCACCTTGGTTCCACGAAAAAGAGACATCACCATGAAACTATTATCATTGTTTTCAAAGTGGTCATAGACGTGTGGAAATCTGATGTTAGGTGGAAACGAAGTGAGAATGTCCATCTCGTTTATGAATTGTTTTCGGTGTTTCTTCGGAGTGACCTTACAACAAAAGCGATTTCCATGACCATCAACATAATGGTGAACCTTGGAAAAACCACCCGTGGCGATGGGAGTGAGTATCATCTCTGTGGATAAAGGTGGAAACACTCCTTTAATTCACGTAGATGGAAACGCCTCTCTCGTACCTGATTCGAACAGGTGACCATTCGATGTCAGACAAAGAAACTACAGTCGAACGCTCTACCCCTGAGCTAACGAGAGACACGAATACTTAGGTAACCATTTCTTTAATTAATAAGCATCATCATATTCCACAGGTAGGATTCCAATGGTGACTTTGGGATCTTTCCGGTGTGTCTTTGAATGATTTCATCGTTCCACAGATGGACGTGTTGGGAATAAACGACCTTATTGCCAATGCGTTTCTCAAAGTGGAGAATCGGAAGTCGCATGGACGTGAAGATGTGATTGTAGACAAAGTTTGAAAGGTCAGCGATGACCCTATCTCTCCTCACAACGAGATCGTTTGAGCTAAACTCGATCTCGCTGTTATCTGTATTGAATCGGTAGTTCAGTGGAAACTTTTCTTCCATCTCCATCATACATGCTCTCGTGAAGATGTTGTGAACCAGGTCGGACGGCAAGGTGTCCATGCTACCTTTACCACTCAGTTTCATCATAGCCTTCTTCACGCAATACATACTCGTTGTACTTCTCCAGGAACTCGATGGAGTAGATGTCCCTGAGGAACTGGGTGAGCATGACCAGCTGATACATGATGTAGCCCTTGTCCAGATGCGGTTCCATGGACTTGAAGAACTCGAGGTCCTGATGGTCCAGCACCGTGTCACCCGACTTGATGAAGAACTTGAAGGTGAGCAAGTGCTCGTTCTCCTGGTAGAGGCGCGAGAACAGTTGACCTTCCAGACCCACGTGGTACTCGTATTTCACCTTCTCCTCGTCGACCATTCTGCAGATGAGATCCTCGTAGTCTTCGAGCGATTTGTCATAGTAATGCCTAATCATGTCCAAGAACTCCCATGGATCGCTCTCGACAAGGTCGTTGTCCCACTCGAGGGTGATGACTGCGTTGATGCCAAACGTGAAACCTACTTTGTATTTGGGCTTGAATGGGTTCTCTTTGAGGTCCAAGATGGTGGCCCGCTTGAGGATGTCGCACTGGAGGTCAAGAGGAAGGATGTCCATGGTCGCTTGTTGATGTTTTTGTAGATGCCCTCTCCTTTAAAAATGGTTCACCTGAATAATTTTTTCAACTTCACCAGACTTAAAGATAAAATCCAATCAACTAGAAAGGGATGTTTTCAAACCAGGAACTTGCTAGGATAATGACTGCTCTAATTATCTCAGAAGGACTTCCCAAGCCAAAGAACTGTCCACCGGTTCCGAGACGATCGTCAGAAGAGATCCTGGAAGGGATGCGCCAAAAGTACCGTTGGATGAGAGACGTTAAAGAAAAACCTCAATAGTAAATAAAACATGTTATCACTTTGGGCTGTTCCAATCGGAGCTAGAACGTTTCAGAAGAAATACAATGCGAAGCAGATTCCTCACGTGACCTTACTTGAAAATCTAAAACCCGAAAAAAAGGCTCATGATTTCTTTCCAACCACCATGAATTTGAAGGCACAGAGTACAGAGATGGTGGTTCGCAAGAAGAAAGACAAGTACGAGTATGGATGGGTGTTCGAATACGAGGGCGGTGACCTCTTCATGACCTGTCACGAGGTGGACAAGGGTGAAATTCCGGCGATGGACATTAGGAAACTCGACGAGAAAGAACTCAACACGGTCGTGACCTACTCTATCGACGGTATTCTTGTGGATCCTTCTGACTTGGATACCGTGTGGGCATATGATTCGGACGAGGTTTGGTTTTAAACGACAATAGTGTATTTATTGCATCTTCTACCATTTTGATGTATGCAGGTATACCCCTGAGTGCATCAAAGTTGGGCTTCTTCTTGAATTCACCCATTAAAAGATGACCTTATTTTTCTTTTCACTGGTGAACCAGGACCATGCGGCCATTCGTGTCATGGTTTGGCTGAACTTTTCAATGTAGCGTGGGAGATCGGAGAATATGTCGATATGTTGCTGGATGGACATGTCGTAGGGTGTGAGACGCAATATCCTGAGGACATATTCATCAGAATCCATTAGGCGACCGATCGCACCTCTCTTTTTCTCCATGAGATGCACAAATTGACCAACGTTCATTAAACTATAATTCGTGGTGAAGTTTTAATGAGGATCCGTCCTCATCTGATTCGATCCAGTTTAGACTGGTCATAATCCACGTGGCATTAATCATGAACGTGAACCAGTCTGGTGAAAGCATTTCGATGTCCGGGTGAAAGTCCAGGAATCGTTCAAGGCTTGGGTAGGCGCGGCGTCGTATCCACTCGTCCGCCGGCGCCCGATTGAGTTTGAAGACCCTTACAAAGTCCACGGGTTCACATGTCTCCAAGGCATGAATCAGTGCAAGTTTGAAGCAACTATGGGGTCGCTTGAAACGTCCATTGAGTTCACGATGTAGCAGTGCTTTGTTCATTACTTACTATAATTAACCAAAAACAACTCGGTCACCGTTCTCATGTTTGGTCATTATCAAGAATAGCATACAATTTTGCCCATTGTAATCTCAAAGATGAAAGTATATGATTACTTTTGATTAAATTGTCAAGTTGTTTAGTTGTTTTTAAATCATAATATTTTTTCCAATAACCAACAGATTCATCAATTATCTCTAATGGGTAAATTGTTTTATCATGAATACTGGTCCAATCCGCCATCATACGACTTGCTAAATTAAAACCACGCAGAAATGTTTCAATTCTATCTATGTATTCAAAACCATCTTCATCTTTTTTCACCAATATATATCCAAGAACATAATAACCATCATTCACGAGATGTTTATATTGTTCTTCTGATAATAAATCTTTCCATTTCTTTTGATCATCTTTTGCTGAATCATCCGAATACTTGTTAGCCATCAAAACCCACATATCTGATAAATTACACAACAAATATCTAGAATTAATATGCTGAAAGATCTGAGTTTTTACAAATGTATCAATAGAACACATTATCCGATTACTACAATTACCGACCTTAACAAGATCCGCATCTTCGATGACATAATTATAATCACAGCCCATAGTATTTTTATAACGACTCAATTCTTTAATAGGTTATATATAGTGTATTTTCACTTATAATATTACATGAGAAAAATTAACCAAAACGAAGGACGTTGGAGCGATTCGTATCACGAGTTCATTTTTCATTCAGGGAAGGAAATGTTTAACCAAGGGCAAACCACAAACATGCCGACCAAGGGTGACATCAAGCAAGTCGAGGGCTGCACGGACTACCTGCAATTCAACGGCAAGAGGTGGCACAGGTTTCACGAGAACGGCAAGGACGCTGGCATAGGCGTGTGGGCGGAAACGGACGAGATGCCGCGTTGGTTCTTGCGTCCTAGGGCACGGCGAGGCTAATCTTTTAAATGTTTATTTGTAACTGTTACGTGACAAGGTTTACATAAATATCTTAATTTTGCTTCACTTTGATGAAATAAACACCATTGTTCTTCAAAATCATCATCTTCTTCACAAAAAATCGTAGTACTATTCAAACCTTTTGAAAATTGTGTTGGTATTTTTAGTTTAGTTGTTTTTAAGAATTCGTCGCGAATATTCTTAAATGTTTTTGGATGTTTATGATCTACATCCAAGACGTCGCAATGAATAAAACAAATAGAACATCGCAACTTATTATTATTCTTGAACTTCATTATTTGATACTCTATACTATTTCGCATAGCACGTGATAATTTATCTTCGTCGTCAAAACCATTCACGCATTTTTTGATTGATATAGTTTTCTTCCGACCTTTACTTGTGATTATATAAAAACATAGATTGGTATTGTTAAATTCATCAAATTGTATAGAAAAATCTTCAATATCAGACCATTTGTCTTCATCTGGATGTCTAATGCATAAATTAATCAAAAATCTCCAATCATCTTCATTTAAGGTCTTTAAACTCTCGCAACAACCATTTCTCTTCAAAAGATCTCTAGTATAGTCTCCAAGAGATTTCTTAGTTTTAAATTCTTTGTTATGAACTTTAATAATCATTCATTAAATAGAACTTATCTCTTTAATAGGTTGTATATAGTATAAATTTCACTTATATTTTTATATGAGATTTTATACAGAATTAACTTATTTAAACAATATGAAATATTGGGTATAAATGATACGTCTTGCTGTTGCGCCAAATGAGAAAGAAGATGCAAAAAAACTGGGTGCTTATTATGATTTTGAAATTAGATCGTGGTGTACATCAGATGATAATAAAAATAAAGATGCATTATTAAAAACATTCAACATAGAAAGAAGACGATTACGAATTAATGTTGACTACGAGAAAAGGATTTTAGCAAAAAATATGGGAGCTATGTGGGATTCTAGTCATAAATTATGGTATACGCTAGAAGGAAATTCAAATAACGAAATTATTTTTGAAAAATTTAGACGAACAACAACTGAAGACAAAGATATGGAGTGGTTTGAAAAACAACAGGAATATGCTCGCAGGAGAAGAGCCAAAAGGCGTAGAAAATTTGAACGATATTAATTACTGTTTAAGATTGTAATACTCCAGCCAGTCTTCCGGGGTGATCTTGGTGCCTCCGTCGTATGCCACCGCCAAGTTGGCTTCCAATAGGAAGGTCTTGACGTCCACACCGTCCACGTAGATGTCGGCGAGGATCCTGCCGTACTTCTCCAGTTCAACGTTCCTGAGTTCGACGATCTTGTTGAGACACTTGCTTCGGATCATGTCCCGGGCCAGCTTGGCGCAGTGCTTCTCGTTGGCGTTCTTGGTCTTCATCTCGGGGCAGTCGATGCCCTTGGTGCGCACCGAGAATCGGTAAAGGGGCGACCCCTCGAAGGGCAGGGTGGTGGCGAGGGTGAGGGTATCACCGTCATAGACCTTGATCACCTTTCCGCCTGTGATCGGAGGGACGAACGGGATCGTATCCTTGTAGGTGACGTTCTCGAGGCTCATTATATTAATACATAGAGATTTTCCAAAAGATCCCTTTTCAGCGCATTCATCAGTGTGGTGTAGATGAACTTGGCAAATCTTCTGGCACCAAAGCGTTCTTTGTCGACGTTCACCAAGAGTGCATAGACGGCAGAGTCAACGAAGCAGACCAGGCTGGCTGTGTAGTCATTGATCTCTTCGCGGCAGGTGTGCTGGGAGAACTTGAGGAGCGCCTCGATGACTTCGGTCGCAATTCCGATGGACTGCGAGTTGGTCATGCCGAGCATCTCCACGCCCATCATTGCGAAATTGTGTTCATTCTCCATGATCCACCTGTACACGGCATAGAAGACCTCATCGTCGAGGGTTTCCATGGCGTGTCTTAACTCGGGTTGTGTGTAACGGGCCGTGGTCACCATACACATCTCTATAGTAATTCAACATTCTTAATCTTGTATTTGTCAAAACGTCGTTTGATGGCTTTGCGAAGGTTGTCACGCCCCCGGCGAAGTGCTTCCATATTTTCTGCTTGCTTCTTGGACAACTTACCTTTCCTGGTTTTGATATAGGAAAGTTTCAGAAGGGCCAGGTAGGTAAACATAAGTTCGTCCATCATGTCTTCAAGTTCCACGTCATTGCTTATGATGGGTGCCATATTAACTTTAAAATTTTTCAATTTGTTGATGTTAACCGTAATAGTACTGTTCTCCGGAAGAGACTTCATATTCACAATGTTTTTGGAAACGTTGCGAATTTGATTGGCGTCCATGGTGTCGTTTTTCAGCATTTCTGCGACGGGGCTGGGCATCCGAGGTGTCGGTGGCGCATAGGGGCGGTAGGAGTTGGGGTCGAATGTATTGTTGGGCGTCGATGGTTTCCAGTTGGGATCCAGTGCGACCGAAAGAACTTCATTCAGTTCATTGGCCAAGGTCAGGGGGTCATAATTCCTCGGAGGCGGAACCCGTACCACTGGCGATCCTCCATTGAACATCTCGGTGTAGGGTGGGTTCAACGGACTCATTATCATCCTCTTCTTGGATGGGAGACTTGGGACGCGCTTGTCCCTCGGGATTCTGATTTTCACGGGCTTGTTGTTTACAATGTTCAGTGCAGCGGTCATGATGTTATTTTCTTCGATTTTTTTGGTTCGTTTAATTCCACTCCATCTGATTTCGTCTTTGGCGCGATGTAAAGCCTTGTTGAGATTCACCGGATGCTTGACGAAATGTCTGGGTCTAATGTCAATGCCACGATAGGCGCGGGCAATTCCTTCAACGATGTTCATATTCTTTCGAATGTCCCTAGGAAACTTAATGGCGAGACCAAAGTCGATGATATACATCTTGGGTGCCGACTGCTTCATGTTCTTGTAACCGACGTTGTCCCACTTGAGGTCGCCGTGAATGAAACCCAACTTGTGCATCTTGTTCATGAGTTTGCGGATCTGGTCGTTAATCTGAGGTTCGTACTTTTTACGCAGCCATCTTGGCATCGACATGAGGTCTCCCGAGATGCGTTCCATCACCATATAGTAGTAATTTTCTATCATAATCCCGGCGTTGTACAACTTGGGGCCGACGCCATTTTCGCCCATGATAGTGCTGATGGCAATCTCGCGGTTGGCGTGGTCATCGGATCTGGCATAAAATATCTTGACGATTCTTGACTTCTGGGGCATCACAAAGACGACACCGTAGCTGCTTTCGGTGCCCAGTCTTTCCCCTAGGCTGATGCCATATTTCTCCTCGAACATCTGCTTGATGCTCTTTTTCATCACTACTATCAATTAAGAAATTAAAGAACCTAATATGGATGAACATTGTATCCATCGATATTGGGTTGAAGAACCTTGGTATGGTTGAATTTTGGTGGGACGAGCATCCCCGACACTTCCCTGAACTAGAAAAGTGGCACAGAGTTGATTTGACGGAAATGCCACACAAGCGGGTGGACTTTCATAAGTGTGACATACCGCACACGAACGAGATGGCTGACCTGGTGGCTCACTTTATGCAGGAGTACCATCCGATCTTCGAAAAGGCGGATATCATCCTGCTAGAACGGCAGCCACCAGGCGGTCTTCTTGAAATACAGTCGCTGCTTTTGTTTAAGTATCGTCGCAAGGCACAACTGGTGAGCCCTAACTCGGTTCATGCGTACTTCACGATGAACCATCTGGACTATGAGGGCCGAAAGGAACGAAGTCTGGCTCTGGCGCGTCACCGCCATCCAGGGAAGATTCCCGAGACGAGTTCTCGATGGCACGACGTATCGGACGCGATTCTGTTTGCTCACTTTTGGTGCAGCCGTCAAAGAGTACCTCAGACTCCGGAGGTACAAGCGGCATTCGAAGAGTTTCGTTTGACTCGGACACCATCCTATAGCAATATTCCATGTAGAACGAAAAAGGGTTCATGAACATAAATGGTCGCATAAAACCTGGTATTTTATTTTTGTATTCGAGCCAGGTCTTCGTCCAGTGGTCTTTGTTTTCGACCCACTCCGCGGGACTCGCCATGTGAACAAACTTGTCCCTTTGATCCAACTTCCAGAAGAGTTCCCATGCTCGTTCCATAGTATTAAAGATAATACGCTACAAACTTTTAAATGAAGATCGCACTCTGTATTCCTGGTAACACTTTTTCGCGCGAGGTGATGATGGACATCATCAAGTTTCTTGAGGATGCTCGCGCGGCGCAGTGGGAGGTTGTATTGTCTATGGATTACGATCCTAATGTGTACTATGTACGCAACAAGCTCCTTGGTGGTGATGTGAGTCGTGGACCGTCACAGAAGCCATACAACGGGGAGTTTGAATATGATTACGTCCTGTGGATTGACTCGGACATCCGTTTCAATTTCAAGATGGTCGAGCGTCTCGCGTCGCACAAGAAGGATGCGGTGTGTGGTCTTTATCGTATGAAGGACATGAAGCATTTCACCGTGGTGAGGCACATGGACGACGAGTATTTCAAGGAGCACAAGTCATATCAGTTTTTGACTGTGGAAGATGTTGAGAAGATCCACAAGACACAAAAGGTTGACCTACTGAAGATTGATTACACTGGCATGGGTATGTTTTTGGTGAGCAGAGAGGCACTCGAAAAGATGGAGTATCCGTGGTTCCAGCCGGTATGGAAGGAGATCGGCGACATGCGTGATTTTACCAGCGAGGACGTAGGATTCTGCATCAAGCTCCGCGAGACGGGGACTGATATCTACTGCGATCCTGCGGTCATAGGTGGACATATGAAACTTGTGCCAATTTAAGAATTTAGCGCAATTACTAAAAAGTATGGATCTCAGTAAGGAATTCTCGGGTGTTCAGGCAAGTGCCGAGGTAAAGATGAAGCGTTATGCGGACGAGCGCATGGACAAGTTGATTGATGTACTTTCTCGTGACAACCCAAGCCTTATCAAAACGGACATGCTGAAATCTATGGCGCGTTCGGAGATTGCTTATGGATGTTGTCACTACGATACTTCAAAACACAAGCGCTGCAAAAATGTAGCTACCCTCCGTGGATATTGTGAAACGCATGTTCAAAAAACGGCATATGAAAAAATGATGGAGGAAAGTGAATTGAGAAATTATATACCAGTAAAAACCATGAGTGAAAATGGTCTATTTTCCTTCAGGTCTTAAAGAATAAAATCATATAGTTAACTAGTTATGGAAGGACGTTCTAAACTTCTTCTCCAGAGTCTTGAGCGGTTTTACGATGATCCTAAAAACGGTTCAAAATTACTGGATATCATTAATCACCGAATCAATGGCATTTCTCTTCGGACCATCGAGTGGTTTGTGACTAACTACGCGAAAAAGAACAATGTGAGTTACCAGAAAGAGATTTCCGGGCGCGTATTCACGGTGCACATTGAGTACAAATCAACATTGGAAGGGTATAGCAAAAAGTTGTTCGATCCTTTTTGTCGCACGGAGCGTATTGACTTTAAGGTGAATGACGAAGTCATCAAGACCACGATAGGTCAATTGAACTTTGTGCGTTGGTGTATTCAGAACAACATCATTGAACACACACTTAAGGAAGTGGAGACAAAGAAAACAAATGCGAAGACCCCCGACGCGATACACGCCACCAACACCACAAAAGATCCGCGAGGCGGAGGAAGCGGAGAAGTATGCCAACCACTGGAGATCTCAGGGTGAATATAGATGGGCTGAACGATGGGAAGCCTATGCGAAGAATTGCCTTGATTCGCGTTACGGTCAGGTAGAGCGACCGGTTAACAAGGGTGAGGAGCAGATGAGAAGAAAGTAGTTAGTTATG
>Ga0181605_10004654_pt1 | contig 10790 bp, 5 predicted proteins | sample 041ome_11_FD_148676 | JGI IMG/M metagenome (GOLD analysis project Ga0181605, IMG submission 148676) | Coastal salt marsh microbial communities from the Groves Creek Marsh, Skidaway Island, Georgia - 041411US metaG (spades assembly) | ecosystem: Environmental > Aquatic > Marine > Intertidal zone...
CCACAAGTCACACATATGCTTAGAAAATGAAGAAACGCAAATCACCCGCAAAGCCGTCGCCGTCTGACCATCATCATCCCTCGAAACGCGCCGCGAAAGAGACGACGACGACCCAACGGCAGCAGCAGCAAAATGAAGAAGAAAACGAAAAGAGAGCGACAAAAAAACAACAGCTGGACGTTTCGGTGCTCCTCCCGGTTCGCGACGCGAAGCCGTATTTATCCTCCTGCCTTCTCTGTTTACTCGCGCAGCGCGGGTGCAATTTGGAAATCATCGCGGTGGACGACTCGAGCGCGGATGGGAGTTTCGAGATGATGCGGGAGTTTAAGAGCGCGTACGAGAAGTTGGGAGACGGGGAAGGCGGTGAAAAGGAGGCGCTTGGAGTTGGTGGTGGTGATTCGGAGCCGTTGGAAGAGGACCAGTGGCAATCGGATTGGTCGTTGAGACAGGAAATCGAGGAGTTGGAGGAGAGTGGGAACGTGGACGGTTACGAATCGCTCGTGCGGAAATATTGCGTAGGCGGGAGGCATAAAATGATCATTCGTAAATTGGAAAGAAGTAAAGAGATACGATCTGGACAAGGTTTAGCGTTGAATCTGGCGTATAGTTTGTCCACGTGCGAGTACGTGGCGGAGATGGAAGCGGACGACGTCAGGCCGCCGCGTTGCTTTAAGATGTTAGCGCACGAATTGAACGAATGTACGCAGTTAGACGCGGTGTTTAGTGGGATTGCTTTAATTGGTGACTTAGTTTCGAAAAGTGCGCCGCAAGAAGGATGGGTCGGGATGCAACGGTTCGAACAGTGGCAAAACTCGTTGGTAGGTTATGACTTAATGGCGAAAGGGCGTTACATAGAGATTCCTGCCATGCGAGCGAGCGGATGTTATCGGAGGACGTTTTTAGAGGAAAAAATGAATTTAAATGAAGGAAATAACGGAGGCGTTAGAATTTATGACGATTTGTGGAGAATAGGAGAAGAAGTTGTCGATCTTGCCGTTCCAGACGATCAAAAATCGAACGGCGAGGGTGACCAAAAATCAAACACGGCGTCGAAGAGAGATCCCAATCACTGGTGGCCAGTTGACGTCTCGTTCCTCCATCGCGCGTTTAATAGCGGCATGAAGAGCCTTAAACTTGAACATCGTCTGTATTGGTGGCGACAATACGCTAGTCAGTCCACGAAAATACACGAGAGGTGCAGCTTAGAGCGCTTGCGAGCGGCAAAGGTACACTACATGTTGAAGGAGGATGGACCGTTAGGCTTTGACGCTTTGTTTCCCACCGAAGCCGACGCGGATGGCATAATAAAGAAGCCTGAAAAGCAAAAGAAATTGATCATCCGCGTGTTTGGCCGGGGCGAAACGCTCAACGGCTACGTCGACGACATCAATCGCGAAATCGAAATCATCCAGGCGAAAGAGAAAAAGAAACGCGCGCTAGAAAATCCCGCCGCCGCCGCCGCAGCCACCGAAACCGCCGACGCGAGCAAAGAAGCGTACCGACCCAAACTCATTTACGTCGTCGAAAAGCGCGACGAGATGCCCGGCCTTCCCAAACGCAAGCGTCTAAAAGAAAACTTGGACGAAAACACCAAACTCGCTCGCCTTTTCGCTTTCGGCATGGCCAAAGCTCGCGCGAAGGTTTTGAGAGTCATGCGCGACGATTTCGACGCCGGCGGGTTAGATTGGTTTGTCGCTTAGCCTCGTTAAAAGTTTGTAGATAGTGCATTCATAATCATCGATTAGTCACGCGTTTCAATATTGGTCGCGTGCAAAAACATGTGTAGTTTTATTGGCGCGTCGCGCGCGTTTTTTGTGTGTTTTTGTGCCAATTTTTTCTCTTTTCTCTCTCTCTCAGTCTCTCTCCCGCGCGTGTGTCTGTCTTTTCGACAATTCAATTTTGTTCCAATTCGCCATTTCAGATTGCGCTTTTTTAAAAGCGCGTGCGAGAGAGCAAACGGTCGAAAGCACGCGACCCAAACGCCTTTATCTCTCGCGCTGAAACATGTCGAGTTTCGACTGGTCTTCGCGCCAGTCTTTGATTCAAACCCTCTCTTCTTCCGAGTTATTAGATGCGCTTCTCTCGAATCTCCTCGCCGGGAACCAATCCGTCAAAGGACAAAAAGCGGTGGAGTTTTTGCGCCCGTCCGGTCTTCCGGACGCGATTTTATCTAAAGTTTGGCGAAATGGGACGAGTGGTACCGGAGAAATTAGCGATCGGGACGGGTTGCGCCGGGTTTTGACGTTCGCGAAGGAGGCTTTGGAGGAGGAGGAGGAGGCGACGAGAGGGCGTGCCGGAGGCTTGTTGAGCACGCCGGTACCGTCGTCGGCTTCCGCGATGATGGGAGGATCTCCGGCAACGAGCATGAATATTCAAAGTAAACCGATGTCGGAGAAAGATAAGCGGAAGTACGAAAAACATTTCGCGACTTTAGACGTGAATAATTCCGGGATGGTGACTGCGGAGAACGCGGTGGCGTTCCTCGGTAAGGCGAGTTTGCCAGAGAGAGAGATTCGGGAGATTGTTCGGAAACGGTCGAGAGGAGCGATGAGCTTGACGTGCGACGCGTTTTCGTTGGCGATGCACGATGTGTATGCCGTGATAAAAGCGAAAGGAAGTGGTGGACACGGAGTGACGCCGATGGTTGGTAACGGCGGCGTCGGTATGAACTCTACCCCCGGGAGCGTCATGAACGCACAATTCGCGAGTCTAAACACGCCGCAGAATCCGAACGACATATCGTTGGATACTTTTGTGACCGCGGCTAAAAACAATAACAATACTACGAGTTTGGCGCAACTAGATACTCCAGACACGTATTCGAGACCTCCTTTAGATTTGGGATTTAGCATGGATAACGCGGCGGTGGCGACGCCGGCTGACCCGCGAGAGCAAGCCAAACTCGAAAGAGAATTGAAACAATATGAGAGTAAATTATCGCAAAGCGAGCAAAGAAACCAGCGAGCTAGAGATGCCATCGAGAGTACTCGCGCAAAAGTGGATAAAATGCGAGAGGCTGCGGAACGCGCGGAGAAGAACGCGCAAGAAGCCAAACGCGAGGCGCAAAGTGTCATCGAAGACGCCGAGAAGAAACGCGAGGAATACCGCACTCGAGCGATGACAGCGAAGGCTCGCGCGGAAGAGCAAATGCGCGAGAAAGAAAAGCAAATGCAAGTCGCGAATAGAGATTTGGAAAAGCTGCGTCAGAAAGTCGAACAAGCGGAGTCGGTGTCTGCGTTGCCTTTGAAATCGATGGAGTCGAAGCTGCGCGCGTTGCAATTTGAAGTCACTCGAGTGAAGACAGCCGCAAAGAATAGGCAAGACGCGTTATCGGCTGAACTCGTGAAGAAAGGTGTCGAGATTCGGGAGATGGAGCGCGCGAAGGCTGCTGCGGTTCAAGATGCTGAAAACATCGAAAGACAATTCAAGGAAAAGCGAGAGCAAAGCGAACAAGCTTTAGAGCGAGGCAAGCAAGCTTTGGAAGCGGCGAAAAAATCAACCTTAAACGCGGAAAAGCAACACTTCGAGCGCGTGGAGCGGGTTCGAGAAATGCTCGTCGAGGCAAAGAAAGAGTACGTGAAAGAAAAGGAAGCACTCGTCGCAGCAAAGAAGAAGCACGAAAGCGAGCTTGCGAAACTTGAAGAAGAGCGTTCCCAAGCCGCGCAAGAATTTGAGAACCAACGCGTTCTCACGAAAAAAGCTCGAGATGCGCACCGCTTGCAGCTGCAAAATAAACGCGTCATGTTAGAAGAAGCGTCTGATGCTCTGAAAGATGCAAAAAAGCAACGGGATGTCATCGAGTCTGAGCATAAAGCTGCGCTGGCCACGGCGAATGAAAACTTTCAGCGAACCGAAACTCGATTGAACGCTGAGAAAGCGAAACTACAACAAACCGAGGAAAAACACAAAGACGTTTTAAAAGACATCGAGAATAAAATTGAAACCGCAGAGTCGACGACGGAAGATATCATTCGTCAGATTGAGAGTGCCGATCGCGATTTAGAAAAGCGAAAGAGTGAACTTGAGACGAGGTTGGACGTCGCGACAGAAAGCTTGGAGAAGACGGAGGAGGAGTTACGCAGCACAAAGTTGAGAGTCGACGCGCAAAGAGAAGAGCTAGAGTTGCGAGAACAAGCGTGCCGTGAAAAAGAAGCAGAAGCAGAAAATGCCGCGGAATCGTCGAAATCATTGATCAAGTCCATGGAAGAGGACGTGAATGAGTTGAGAGCAAAAATTGAAGCGGAAGAGAAACGCATCAACGAAGAAACCACCGCGGTGCAAAGAGATTTAGAGGCAAAACGCGCGAATTTGGAATTGGAAACTACCAAATTAGAGTCTGCGTTAGATCGCGCGCGAGATGTCTTCCCGCGTGAAAGCGCCGCCGCTCAGCAAGCGTACGCTTTAGAAGCTATGATTGCAACGACGGAGTCGGCGAGAGAGGAGGCTGAACGATTAGCGGCGGAATCTGAGGTACAATCGGAAAAGAACATGGCGAGGTTGATGGAGTTGGCAGAGATTGTTGGTAATGCAAACTCGGAATTGAAGAGTTCTTCGCAATTTACAGCGGAGACATTTATTTCTAACGCCCAAGAGACGACATCAACGAGTTCCTTTGAGTTTGCAACCTCAAAGGAGCTCAAATCGGAGAACGCGTTTGATCCCCAGACATCTGCCATGTCAGACGCGCCAGAACCGTTCACTGGTGGATTTGCCGAAGCCGAAGACGCTTTTTCTCCTCAAGTGATGAAGAAATCATCCTCCGCTGACGCGTTCACGTTCGATGATGGCGGCGATGCTGACTTTGGCGACGAATTTGACGCGTTCGCGAAACCGTTAGCGTCAGCAAACACTGAACCTCCCTTATTCAGCGCACGTTCTGCGCCAGCGGCGACCGAAGACATCGACGGCGACGACCCGTTTGACGTCAATTTTGGTGCGAACGACAAAGCTGCAGCCGAGGATAGTTTACGCAAAGAGGCAAAAGAAGACGACGCGTTTCCTTCAAGCAAAGATAATGTCGAGTGGTTCGAAGACGGTATGAACAATTTCACGGATCAAGAGCAACAACAAAACGATGTAGACGATGAGGATGACGATGACATATTCGGTAGGCCAATTGCAAACAATGAAAGAATGCCTCCTGAAGACGATCTTGCATTTGAAGAGGAAGATTTCTTCGCGCCGATTGCTCAGAAACCTGTGCAATCGTTCGAGGATTTCAACAACACGATTAACGATAAAGAGCAAAAGCAGCAGCAGCAGCAGCAAACGAATAGATTCGACGATGCGAACGATGACGATGCGTTTAAGCAGTCTCGCGGAGGTATGTTCGACGACAATGACGACGAAGCGTTCAACGACGAGTTCTCTGGCGATTTCAATTCTCGAGACGATAACAATAATGACGATGGATTTTCGGACGATTTTGGTGACTTTGAGTCGTCCAGGCAAAGTGTCGGAGTCGTTAATTCATTTACGAACAAGCCGCTAGCAAGTAACGTTGACGCGGATACCACTTTCGACGATGACGCCACGGATGATGATGAACCTTCCTCTCCGAATCGCCAACAAACTTCTGTTGCCCCCGTTGCCGCCGCCGCGGTACCGGAAACTACTGAAGAGATTGACGATAAAGAAAGAGATATTCCGCTACAAATCAATCGTGAGGATCTAGAACGTTCTAAAAATGCGTGGTATACGCTGAGGAAATCCTTGAATGACCCGCGCGCGCTCGGCGTTACCGGCGCACAAGTCGCAGCCATGGCAACGAAAACTGGTTTGCCAAATGAGAAGCTCGCTGGCATGTGGAACGCAAGTTGCACGTCCGACGGATCAAGTTTAGGTTTGGGCGATTTCTGTGTGTTCATGCACTTGTTAAAACACGCATTGACCGGCGGAACTTTGCCAGATTTTCGCATCGAAGGATCGTTCCGTGAAGAAATGCTAGGCTCAGATATCATCGACGAAGAGGCGAGGGTAACAAACGAGGTCAAAAGCTGGATTTTGAATGACGAAGCGAACGAAGCAGAAAAGTCAGCGAGAGAGCAGAAGGAGCAGCAGCAGCAACAACAACAGCAGCAGCAGCAGCAACAACAATCTATGCCGCCACCGGTGAATATCGCTACGCCTCCACCAGCGCAAGGGCAACAACAACAGCAGCAAAGCTCGCCGACGCGTCGTTCGGCGGGAGAGCAACATTCGCGTCGCAGCTCTGATGCTCTTCCGACTGAAGGTCAGCCGCAACGCTTGAAAGTCTTCATCGATTCCGTCGCTAACGTCAAAGATGCGTCGAAAATGCAACAGGTGCACTGCAAAATCTCTTTAGTCGACACGAACGGTCAAGAACTCGAACGACCTCAAAACACCGCGGTCGGCGCTCGACCCGGGAACGACAACAACTCGTTGACGCTACAAAACGCAGTCACGTTATCCTCCGCACCGGCGACGTGGCCAGCCGGTTCCGCCGTTTTAATCGAACTTCGACACTTCAAAAAGAAAGAAAACAAAGTCTCCACCCGATGTTGGAGTTTCATGGAGAAGGAATCCGTCAGACCGGGTTTATTCGGTTTGCCGTTGGCCAAGAAACCGGCGGATCCTCTCCGACAGAAAGTCGCGTTGTTCAATAAAGGCACGCCAGATCTTAAGTTGCGCTTTAGTTTCGTTTAATTATAATCATAAATTAAGTGTGTATATATATAGAAATATTACGTAATAAGAAGGTGATACCGACGCGCTCGTATTACGCAATCTCTCTGCTTCGTGTCTCGCCCGACGCACCAACGCGGAGGAGCGGTTTGATGACAAAACTTCTTTCCTCTCTCTCTTGGACTCTCTCTCGCAAAAAAGAAAAATTTTTGGTGTCGAATTTCGTCAGATTTCAGAAGCAAATCAGAGATCAGCTCGCGCAGCAGAAAAGAGACGACGACGGTTTTGATCACACACAGTCGCGCGTCGCACCTCTCATTCTGCGTGTTTGTGTTTTTGATCCGACGATAATACGTCTTTTGAAAAAGGAGCGCGCGTGAAGAACTGGGAAAGAAAGAACGCGAGCGCGCTGTGCGATCAAAAAGAGTCGCCCCGTCGGGAAAATTTAGAATTAGGTTAAAGAGTGATTCACGCGCGCACCTACCGACCGGATGAGCGGAGGAGAGATGAAGAAGAGAGAGAAACACCCGTCTCAGTGGCGAGAGATTTTATCCGCCGGCGTGGACGGATGGTCCTCGTTCAGCGACACGTGTTCGGACGAGCCGAACGAAAACCTCGCGAAGGAGGGCACCACGACCACCGCGACGAACGACAACGGCGCCTCGGAACAAGTGCAGCAGCAGATTCATCATCACCATCAAAAGGAAAAGTCGTACCCGTCGTTGGATTTACACTGGAAACAAGAGCGCAGGGACATCGAGTGGCAGTGTTTGTGGCTCGAACTCAGGTTGAAAGAGCTGCAATCGCACAAGAAGAGATACGAGAGGAAGCTGAAGTTATTGGATGAAAATGCGGCTGGAGACAAGGAAAGAGTGAGCAAACCGAAATCGAAAAACGGGAAGATGGCAAAGATGGTGGTGTTCAACGATCATCCTCTGTTTGACCCGATACGAAGACGACGGGAGAAGATTTTGAAGAAAAGGAAAAGCGCGCTGATGAGCGGTGAGGAGGATGGAGATGCGGACGCGAAGATGACCGACGCGGACGAGGACGGGAAAGCGAGCAAGAAGGCAAAGATCGAAGACGATGCTTCGAAAGAGGAGCACAAAGGGAACAAGTCTGGTTCGGGCGGCGATTCGGACGTTTCTAACACCGTCATGCACGAAAAATGCGAGGATTTAAAGAAGCGCTGTTTAGGTTTGATGCAACGGTTAGGACAACCTCCGCCGATTTTTACCTCCAATCAAGGCGGCGGTGGCGGAGGCGCAAAAGGCGGGAGAAGCGGTGGCAGTGGAGGCGGTGGCGCTCGCGGAAGTAGAAATGGAAGAAATAGAAATAAAAATAATCCGTATGGTGGTGGTGGAGCTGCTGGTGGTGGAAACGCCGTTGGAGGTGGTTCAGGGAACAACGATGCCAACAACAACAACAACAACAACGCGGATGCCAATAACAATGCTAGAAAACACATGTCGCGAAAGTCGGACGAATATGATATTAATAACGTCGTCGGTGATGTCATAGGTGCAAAATACGTTGAGCGCGCGTTACACGAAGACATCAACACGCCGTCGGTACGGGTCGTGACGACTTTTACCATGTCTGTAGAAGAATTGAGACGCTTGAACAACATGGACAAATCGGCGGCTAACGCAGACGCCAAAAACGAAGACGGTGACGATTCCTCGGACGAAGACATCTCGGACGAAGCGTTCGCCACTCGACACGCAAAGTACGAAGTCATGGAGAAAAATGCGCGCATGCCTCTCGAACTTTTGAAGAAAGCCGAAAGAGAAAAGAACGGTGGTAAATCGCCGAGAGGACGAAAAGCCAAACCGTCTTCGGCCTCCAAATCCAACTCTGGAAGCGAGGATGAGAAACAGGCTGTGAAGAGAACGGCCGATTTGAACGCCATTAACGCTGCCGCGCCGGTTGTTTTATCCAAGAAAGGCGCCGCACCACGTGCATCCGAATCGAACTCTGACTCTCCCAGCGACGGTAGCGCCGAGCTGAACGAAGACATGGTCAGAGAACTTTTGAGAGCGTGAGAAAGAACATTGAATAAATATAATAGAGAGAGAAAGAGAGAACCTACAATTATCATAATAAAAAAGAAGAAAGTACTTGTAACATTGTGTAGACTCATCGCGTGAACGCATTTAAACATCGTCTATCTTCATCGGTGTCACCATCGCGTGCAAAGTGTGACGCACCGGTACCTATCTAAAGCATCATTTTTTCTTCAAAAATATCTTTCGAAATAATGCGCTTTTGTTCTCCTCTGCAACAACAACCGCGGTGCCTTTCTTCGTCGACTTTGGTCGCGTCCACGAGTCGGCGGCGCGTGAACAGAAGTACATCTTTAAACGTGCGCGCGTCGTCAGAAGACGACGATGAACGAGAGCCGCGTAAAAGCGCGGACGAGTTAGACGACGCGACTCGGGAAGCGTTGCGACTTCCATCGAAATCGCGAGACGAATTAGAAACGAAGAAGCCTGTGAAAGGAAACAAACGCTTCGGAAACGTGGAAGGCGGGAAATATGGTCTAGGGGATAGAGTAGATAAAGCGTTGGACGCGACGACGGACGAGTTGCAGTTTAAAATCGGCGCGATTGTGTGCGTGACGCTGCCTATTTTGCTCTTGATTTTTGGACCGAGACCACCGAGTGATTATTAGCGTTTGTATTATTGTGCGTGTATTCTTTATATCTAAAATCAATCGTGTATATAATTTATCAGTACCTGCGTCTGAACGGCGAGTCGCTGAGATTCATAGCTCTCGAGAGTCTGGCCATTCGCTCGTCGTCGTACATTTTTCGAGACTCTTGGGCGTTGCGGGCGTAGTGCGTAGTCGCTCGATGTTCGATGGGTTGTCTCGCTTGCGGAACTCGAACAGGAGTGAGCGATGCGAAGCGAGAGGTGGTCGGATCGATGGCGTTGCTAAAAGTAGACTGCTCTTTTGGATGCTGTCGTTGTAAGCCGACGTATTTTTCTTCGACGTGCTTGCGCGTATTGGGCGTCGGTACCCAGTGTTGCTTATCGTCGTCGAAGCCGCCGGATGAAGTTGGTTCATCGTCTTGCTCTGCGGCTTTGACTCCTTCGTCGTTATTTGACTGCATAGCCATCTCTCTCGCGTTATATGCAGCAGACCATTGGAATCCAATCGTTGGCGATGGTTCTTTCGGAGTGATTGTCTCTTGCTGTTGTTGCTGCTTCTCGCGTTCTTCGATCTCTTTTTGCATGGCCAACATAGCGTTTTGCTGCACCTGATACTTTCGCCTCATCGCGCTCAAAGGCGTCCCAACAGATGTTGGAGCTTGTGGTGGTTTTATATCAACCTGTGCGCTCGCATCCACCGTCTCTTTTGGCGTTTTCATCGTTTCTGGCGTGAATTGCAACTGAATCGGTTGCGCCACTGAAATTGCCTTCGTGTTCGTCCCGACCGATTTCGCCGTCGTCTGTTTCAATCGAATCGTCTCCATATCTTTCTCTAAAGCCGCCCCTCTCGTCGCTTTGCCCAGCAAAGTGCTCACGACTACGTTTAATTCCTCATTTTTTCTCTCCAATTCCTTCAATTTCTTCTCCATATCCAACGTTTCCAACTCTGCTCTCGAAGCGTCTCTTTTCGCCAACGCTTGCCATTCCTGCGCGTTCATTTCTAAAGTTTTAATCTTGACGTCTTTCTCTCTGACCAAGTTTTCCAATTGTCGGATGCGTTCCGTAAACGTTTCGAATGCTTTTTCATTCGTTATTTTAACGTTCGCCAACTCTTCCTCTTTCTCTTGCAGCCGTTTATTCGCCTTATCTTCAATCTGTCTTTCCAAAGCGTGCGCGAAATCGACGTGCTTCTTGTTATCACTTCTCGACATTTCCAACTCCGCATCTTTCACGTTGTTCAAAGCCTCCGTCACGCGTTCGACTTCTCTCTCTCTCTTCACCAGATCGTCAAAAATCTTCTCTGTCGTCGTCGTTGTTGATTTTGTTGTTGCGGTGCTGGCATCCTTCTTACTTCCAGCTGTCGCCGGCGCGTTTGAACTTTTCGCCAACATCGAGCGCGTCCCAAAGACATCCACGTCGTCCTTCTTCGTTTCTTTCTTGTCTTTCGTCTGCGTCACTGCCGTTTTCACCTCTCTCAGTCGCGTCGGCGT
>Ga0181605_10004680_pt1 | contig 10737 bp, 9 predicted proteins | sample 041ome_11_FD_148676 | JGI IMG/M metagenome (GOLD analysis project Ga0181605, IMG submission 148676) | Coastal salt marsh microbial communities from the Groves Creek Marsh, Skidaway Island, Georgia - 041411US metaG (spades assembly) | ecosystem: Environmental > Aquatic > Marine > Intertidal zone...
TATCGCAGCGAGGGCGAAATAGGCCTGCTGGCCGAAGGATTGCCCGTAGCCGGTGTGGATGGGTCGCTTGATGATCGATTCACCGGAGACAACGCGGTGGCGCAGGGACGAGTTTTCGCGAAGACCGGAAGTATTCAGGGCACTCGATCACTGGCGGGGTGGGTATCGGCTGAAGATGACACCGACCTTGTGTTCGCCTTCTTCGCAACAGGTGACGTCAGTGACGACGCGAGAGCTGCTCTCGAGACCGTGGTGACAGGCGTGTATTCCTGCGGGGCAAACCTGGCAGACTTTTAGCCACATAGTGAGGTGAAGTGATGCGTGGACTGCTCGTAGTAGATGTTCAAAATGATTTTTGCGAGGGCGGAGCCCTCGGTGTTGACGGCGGTGCACGGGTGGCTAGCGGCATTACGGATCACATCGAAGCGCACGGGTCTGACTATGCAGTTGTCGTTGCCTCACGAGATTGGCACGATGCCGATAACGATAACGGAGGACACTTTGCCCTGCACGGCGAAGCACCTAATTTCGTGACCACTTGGCCAGTGCACTGTGTTGCAGGAACCACGGGCGCTGAATACCACCCAGACCTCACGCTTCCCGACAACACGAGCCACGTCAAGAAGGGTCAAGGAATGCCCTCCTACTCGATGTTTGAGGGTCATAGCGATGACGGTCACACTGTGGAGGAGATCTTGACCAACGCTGGAGTGACAGAGGTCGATGTCGTGGGAATCGCCACCGACCACTGCGTGCGAGCCAGTGCACTTGATGCCAAGGCTGCAGGGTTTGCTGTCCGAGTCATCAACGACCTGGTCGCTGCGGTGACGCCCGACACTGAGCGGACTGCTCGCGGTGAGATGGCAGAGGCGGGAGTAGTTTTTGCCGACAACTAAGGCTCCTACCTACACCGTGGTGTCGTGTCACTACGGGGATCTTTTCTGGATCCAGCACATGTTGACTCAGGTCCAGTCGCTCTCCGGGGGTGCCGTGACCGCTGCAGTGATTGTGGATCAGTCGCGAAATGCAGCAACCGAGCTTCGCGCCATGCCACTCGTGACCGAAGTGTTGACGTTTGAGCCTGACGCAGCGCAGATTGCGGTGGAAGGACATGACCACCCGGCAGCACTCGATCGAGCACTCCAGCACGGAACATTCACGACGTCTCACATCATCGTGATGGACTCGGATGCTTTCCCTGTCAGTCCTTCATGGATATCCAAGCTGGACGATATTTCGCTGGCGCTGGTGCCCGGAAGCAAGTCTCAGACTCACCCGTGCTTGATGGCGTTCCCCACCGAGCTTCGCGGCACAGTCAATTTCTCCGAGGATTACTTGGAGCGAGCGACCCGAAAGGGAGCCCCGGATACGGGCCGACGGGTGGGTAAGCAGCTGCAGGAGTCAGGGAAACCCGTGACTCTGCTGGAGCACACACCAGCGTTCAATGGATACCGGGGTTCCTTCTACCTGGAGCGCACCTACTATCACCACGGCCATGGATCCTTCATGGCGGGGGATCATGACCAATACAAGGGTTTCGTATCTCAAGCCAGTGAGAAGCTCTATCGCAAGCGGGTCCTGCAAAATCGCTTCACGCTGACACCTCTGGACTTCGCCGGGCTCTTCATCCGTTATGTTTGGCGCCGTGTGACTAACCGACTTCTCTTAGCGCTGCGGGGACCCTCCGCTAAACCTCAGTAACTAGACCAGGAGCTGGTGCTCGGCAAGGTCTTTATAGAGAGCTGAGCTCACCAACAGCTCGTCGTGGGTTCCCACTGCATCGACTTGCCCGCCCTTCACGACGATGATCTGGTCACTATCGACCACGGTGGCCAAACGGTGGGCAATGACGACAAGGGTTCGGTTCCGAGAAACCTTGTCAATGGCGGTCTTCATGAGCAATTCATTGGGACCATCGAGTGATGAGGTGGACTCATCGAGGAGAAGGATGGGCGGGGCCTGGAGCAGAGCCCTCGCTATCGCGAGGCGCTGGCGCTCACCACCGGAGAGCAGAACGCCACCTTCGCCAACCTCAGCGTCGAGTCCGAGAGGATCCCGGTCCAAAATTCCGGTCAGATTGACCTCATCGAGAACGCTCAGCAGGTCCTGCTCGCTCGCATTCGGTGATCCAATCAGGAGATTGTCGCGAATGCTTCCCGCGAGAACGGGGGCATCCTGCTCGACATAGCCAAACAGTGACCGTAGAGACTCTCTCGAGAGAGCGGTGATGTCATGCCCAAAAACTCGAATGGTGCCTGATTGTGGGTCATAAAAACGCTCTAGCAGAGAGAGGAGACTGCTCTTGCCGGCGCCACTGGGTCCGACAATCGCGGTCTTGCTCCCCACAGGGATGCGGAAAGAGACGTCCTGGAGGACGCTCGCGCGCTGAGAGGGAAGCGCCACCTCGCCAGTGGCGAGTGATTCGAGATCGTGGGTGCCGAGAGTTTCGGCGAGGACTTTTTCTGCTTCGGTTTTGTGCGCCGACTCTGGGTACCTGAATGACACGGACTCGAATTCAATCGCCGACGCACCCTGGCTGGCGGGGGCTGACTCTTCCGTCACCAAGTCAGAGTCAGTTTCACTCGGCAACGAGATGATCTCTTGAATACGACCCAAAGCTCCGAGAGCTTGGTTCACGGAACTGATCGCACCAAACGCTTGCCCGAGCGGCATGATCATCATGAAGAGGAACAGAATGAAGGCCACTAAGTCAGCGACGGGCAGTGAACCGCTCGCAACCCTGAATCCGCCAACTCCGAGTACGACCAGGAACGCTACCTGCAGAGCAATACCGGAGACGGGGACAACCAGGGCAGAAATTTTCGCGACATCCAAACCGAGCTTCCAAGCACCCTCGGCATCCTTCTCGACGCTGAGGATCTCGCGTTCCGTTGCGTTGGCGGCGCGGACTGTCCGCACGGCGCTAATAGCCCGCTCCACGCTGGAGGTGAGATCCCCCACCTTGTCCTGAGCTTTGCGGCTGGCGACTCGAATTCGCCTGGACAACGTGACTACTGCGGTGACCGCAATGCTGACAACGAGCGCTGTCAACAGGAAGAGGAATCCATCGAGATAGATCATGGCGGCAACGGCACCAACAAAGGTGAGAGCTCCACCCACGGCCTCCACAAGCCCCTGTGTGAGGACAGCTCGAAGGAGTGTGGTGTCGCTGCCCACTCGAGAGACAAGATCTCCGGTTCGACGCTGGTCGAACTCGGAGATAGGGAGATTGAGCATGCGACGGACCAGCGCTTTACGTGAGGAGAGAACGACTCCCTCACCTGTTCGCTGCAGAAGGTAATGGCGGAATCCCGACAATGCTGCTGAGGCCATGACCAGTGCCACAAGAATCCAGACCAGGTTGCCCAGAGGCTCCGCAGCTTCAACGACGGTGATGACCTGACTCACAACGAGGGGTTGAGCGAGTGTGGTGAAAGCCCCGGCAGTGCTGAGAATGATGACGAGGGTTAGAACCCGCTTGTGCTCGAGGAGAAAAGGCATGAGCTGACGAAAAGTGGCTCGTGGTGAACCATCGTCGGTGTCTCGATAGTTCATGCTGCGTCGACGCGAACCGAAACCCATACTCATGCGCGCTTCTCTCTGTTGGTCACTTACGAGTGTGCCCTATGGCAGGGGCTCCAGAGCTCGTGTTCGCTCCCCGATAAACTCCCACTGTGACCCAGGAGAAAGCTTCACGAGTGCTTCCCCAGCGGTCAAAGCTGGTGGGCGCCGCCCGTGTTCTGCGGATGAAGCTTGGTCATCTCCTGAGGGGGACACCCCATCCGGCGCCAGTAGGTCGCCCCGATTACTACACTCGCGAGTTGAATCCTGCCTTGTTCATTCGGGAGGCATCGGGTCTTCCCGTTCGACCTTTTGTTCCTGATGGATACACCGAAGAGGACCCCAGGGATGTCGCTCGCAGGTGTTATTCCAGCTATGGCGTGTATCCACTGAACTTTTCCTTCCCGAGTCCAAGGGTGCCGTCCGCACCGATAGTGCCACGACCACACTTCCTCTCCACCACATATCCGGGAACTCCCCATTCCTTCACTAACTGGGAGGACTATCTCGAGGAGTACAGAGGCTCCTATTTCGCACTCTCCACCAAGAAGGGCGGGTGGGATACGTTCCGACACCTCGAGATTGTCTTTTCCGGAGCCATTCCCCTGATGCCAAGTCTCGGACAGTCTCATCCCTATTCTCTTGCTCATTATCCAAAGCGCTTGTTGACGTCAGTTCTTGATTCCCTCATCGCCGAGGGTCCAGCACTTCCCGATGATGGCACCCGGGACTTTATTGCCCAATGGGCACAGGATCACCTCACCACCCAGGCCATGGCCTCTTACTTGGTTGACGTCTCGGACATGTCGACTGAACGGGTCCTGTTTCTTGACCGGTCGCTTGCATCCCGCACCGATTATTTGAGCGCGTTTACGTTTATTGGTCTGAGCGAAGTGCTGGGCCCACAGCTAATTGCGGCCTATGAGCCTTCTTACCTTTTTGACGATTACATCGGAGACACGTCTCGTTTCTACGGAAAAGGTTTTGGATACACCAGATCTCTTCCGAGCGCACTTCGCCGCACAGAATCCCTGCCGATTGATGCTCCAGTGTCAGAACTACTCGAGATGGCGAAGAGCTCGTCCGCCATTGTGGTCGGGAACTATGACGCCAATCGCGAGTTAGTCGGAGATCTCCTCACCGCGGGCCTCCCTCCACACAACATTGTGTGCGTGCTCGGGTCAGACCTTCCCCCGGATCGATCCCTACTTCGCGATATCCGGCGAAGCGGGATGACCTTCTTTGTTCGGGAGTTCGCTTTCTAACGAAGCCCCTTCAGGACAAGGGCAGTGTGAAGGGCGGCTTCCGCCGCCTCTGCTCCCTTGTCTTCCGAGGAACCGGGTAGCCCTGCTCGGTCTAACCCCTGTTGCTCATCATCAAGGGTGAGCACTCCAAAACCCACAGGTTTGCCCGTCTGGATAGCAACATCGGTGAGTCCTGTTGTGGCGGCAGAGGACACATACTCAAAGTGTGGGGTTCCGCCTCGAATAATGACTCCGAGTGCCACCACAGCATCAGCCCCGTTCTCCAGGGCAGCCTTAGCGACAACGGGAAGCTCAAAGGAGCCGGGAACACGCACAATGGTGGTGGCTGCTCCCGCGGCGTCTAGAACACGACTGGCGCCAGCCACCAAGGCTTCTGCGATTGTCTCGTGCCACATTCCGGCGACGATGGTCACCTTGAGGCCTTCTGCTCCACTGAGGTTGATGGCGGGTGCTCCGTGACCACTCATGGCGTTAGTCCTTCTTTCGGGATGGTGATTGCGCCGGTGGCGAGCTCACCCGGTAGGTGGTGCCCCATACGGTCGCGTTTTGCTTCGAGGTACGCAGTGTTGACTTCTCCCACTCCCACCACGAGAGGTTCGAGTGAGGTGACGGTGATGCCGTGCTGTTCCAGCTGACGGCGCTTCTCCGGATTGTTTGAAAGCAGCCGCACTGAGCCAACCCCCATGTCCGCAAGGATTGCTGCAGCAGCGCCGTAGTCTCTGGCGTCTGCGGGGAGACCCAAGGCGAGGTTGGCGTCCAGAGTGTCAAGCCCCAGCTCTTGAAGCCGGTAGGCGCGGAGTTTGTTGACGAGTCCGATGCCTCGCCCTTCGTGGCCGCGGAGGTAGATGACGATGCCACCTTCTTCGTTGATGCGCTCCATGGCAGCCTGGAGCTGTGGTCCACACTCACACTTGAGTGACCCCATAGCTTCGCCGGTCAGGCACTCTGAGTGCAGACGCACCAGCATGTCGTCATGCGGCTCGCCCGAGACGATGGCGATGTGGTCTGCTCCTGTGGCGCGATCCCTATAAGCACGAAGGTCAAACGTTCCATGATCGGTGGGAACACGAGTCTCAACTTCAAAGATCACGCGCTGATCGGCCACGGGACGATGGCGAGGAACTCGAAGATCAACCCCATCGGGGTTGTCATCGATTTCTTTGATGAGCTGAGCAATGGTGACAACAGGGATGCGCTCTCGCTCGCCCATCTCCAAGAGTTGGGGGAGGCGAAGTAGTTCTCCATCGTCACCGACAACTTCACCGATCACGGCAACGGGTTCGAGCCCGGCCAGTTGCATGAGTTCTACGGCGGCTTCGGTGTGGCCGGCGCGTTCTTTCACGCCACCGGGGGCTGCCTTCAGCGGAACAATGTGTCCAGGTCGAATCAGGGACGCAGGAGTCGAGCCAGGGTCAGCAAGGACACGGAGTGTGCGCGTCCGATCGGACGCGCTAATGCCGGTGGTGATTCCCGTTGCTGCATCAACACTGACCGTGTACGCGGTCTTACGGGGATCCTCGTTGTCGGCCACCATAGGCGGGAGGTTGAGGGTAACAGCCTTATCGGCAGGCATTGGTGCACACAAATAGCCTGAAGAATGCCGGATTGTGAACCCCACCCACTCTGGGGTGGCGAGTTGGGCACTGAGAACGAGGTCGCCCTCGTTCTCGCGAGCCTCGTCATCGACCACGATGATGGGCCGACCAAGACGCAGGTGCTCCAATGCCTCCTCGATGGTGCCAATACTCATGATGATGCTCCATCCATCGCGAACTCTCGAAGGCGCAGGACATGGCGGGCCAGCACATCCGTCTCGACATTCATGAGATTCCCCACCTCTGCCTCACCAAGTGTGGTGGCAACCAAGGTTTCTGGGATGAGCGAAACCTCAGCCCAGTCTCGCCCGACCGCCGAGACAGTGAGTGAGACGCCATCGAGAGTGATGGATCCCTTGTGTGCCACGAGCGGAGCAATGTCGTCTCTCAGAGAGAAACGAATGACTCTCCACTGGTCTCCAGGCCGGACCTCCAGGATCTCAGCAACGGCGTCCACGTGACCTTGAACAATATGGCCCCCTAGTCGGTCCCCGACTCGGGCAGCGCGCTCCAGGTTGACTCTTTTACCGGGCTTCCATGCGCTGGCAGCTGAGTGCAGCAAAGTCTCCTTCATGACGTCGGCGCGGAAAGACGAGGAGGTGTAGTCGATAACTGTCAAACACACACCACTAATCGCGATGGAGTCCCCGTGGGACACATCCTCGAGCACTGTGCGAGCAACAATCTCGACGATTGCACCATCACCGCTGTCCACGAGGGAGGTAATGGAGCCAATTTCTTCTATGAGCCCAGTGAACATCAGAGGCTCCCTTCCTGTTGAGGTCGTGCGGTGAGGACAATGTCAACACCCAAGCGTTGGATGTCGGTAATGGAAAGGTCCTGGGCGTCGGTCATTGTTGATACGCCGAGGTCGGTGATGGCGAGGTTAGGCCCTCCGAGCAGCATCGGCCCCATCGTGATGTAGAGCTCATCCACAAGGCCCTCTGCCAGGAAAGCACTGGCCAGTGTTGCGCCACCCTCGACATAGACGCTGCGGATGTCTCGCTCACCCAGTGAGGTTAGTAGGGCCTGAACATCGTGGTCATTCACATGTTCGAAGCCGCCGGGGTGCTCCCGAATCAGGGCATCCTGGGGAACATCCCGATGCCCCATCACGATGGCGAGAGGTTGGTGAGGATACAGATCACCCTCGGGCGTTCTGGCCGTGAGACGCGGATTGTCCACGAGCACAGTGTTGATACCCACGATGATGGCGTCGTGTTCGGAGCGATCACGGTGGACTTTCGCCCGTGTTTCCTCTCCGGTGATCCACTGGCTCGTGCCATCAGCGGCTGCAGTCCGGCCATCGAGCGACATCGCCCACTTGAGTGTCACCCAAGGACGGGACGCTGTGACGGAGTGTAACCAGCGCTCAACCAGGGCTTCTCCTGATGACGCCTCGACACCAGAGATCACCTCTACTCCGGCTGCGCTCAGAAGCTCGGCTCCGCCTCCCGAAGCGGCTCCAGGGTCTGAGACGGCATAAACAACCCGGGCAATGTCGGCGTTCAGTAGAGCCTCGGCACAGGGACCTGTCTTGCCGGTGTGAGCACACGGTTCCAGGGTCACCACGGCAGTCAGACCTCGAGAGGAGAGACCAGAGTGAGCGAGGTTCGCCAGCGCCATGATTTCTGCATGCGGGGTTCCAGAGCCCTCATGCCAGCCCTCAGCGACGATGGCGTGAGACGAATCCAGCAGGACGCAGCCCACTTGGGGGTTTGGACCTGTGCGCGGACCCCTTGTGGCCAGCTCCAGGGCACGCTTCATAGCCGCTTGATACTCAGCGGGTGAAGAGGTGGCCATGGTCATCCGGTCTGGTCCCTTGTGTGGGTCGCTCCGGGAAAGGCAACACAAAAAGCGGTGGGAAAAATCCCCACCTCAGTTTCACGTCTCCTACCATCCGGACTTTAACCGTCGGTCTGGGAGTTTCACCCAGTCAACCGCCAACAGATTGCTCTGCAGTCGGGTCGCGGACTATCACCGCCGGCTCAGATTTTCACTGACCCCGGAGCACGTTTACTAAGGTTCACTATACGGTTTTTGGCTGAAAATTGAAGCCCCCCAAGGGAATGAGGACATGACAATGACGTCACACATCATGGCGATTGATTCCGGAACAACGAGCTCAAGAGCCATCATCGTTTCGCATGACGGCGAGATTGTGTCCTCCAGCCAGCGCGAACACGAGCAAATCTTCCCTCAGGCCGGATATGTGGAGCACTCACCCGAAGAAATATGGACCAACGCCCGGGAGGTTATGGGCGAGGCTCTCTCGAGGGCTCAACTGACTCGTCACGATATTGCCGGAATGGGAATTACCAACCAGCGCGAGACCGCAATCCTCTGGAACCGGAAAACTGGGAAAGCAATCCACAACGCGCTGGTCTGGCAGGACACGAGAACTCAAGACATTGTCGACGCGATGGAGACGTCTCTCGGAAGTGAAGCGTCAAGGGCGAAAACTGGGCTCCCGCTTGCCACCTACTTTTCTGCCAGCAAGATTGTCTGGATTCTCGAGCATGTAGAGGGGGCAAGGGCTGCAGCGGAAGCCGGAGAACTCGCGTTTGGAACCCCCGACACGTGGTTGCTCTGGAACCTCACCGGGGGAATTGACGGGGGAGTTCATGCCACCGATGTGACGAACGCCTCTAGAACGCTCCTGATGGACCTTCACACTTGCACCTGGGATTTGGGACTACTGGATGCATGGGGAATCCCCGCATCGCTCCTGCCCGAGATTCGATCATCCTCTGAAGTTTTCGGGCACGCCCACTCATCCAGCCTGTTGCGCGAAGTTCCCATCGCCGGAATCCTGGGAGACCAGCAGGCCGCAACCTTCGGCCAAGCTGCATTCGACAAGGGTGAATCCAAGAACACCTATGGCACGGGAAACTTCCTGATCGTCAACACGGGTGAAGAGCCCGTGATGTCGCAGAACGGGCTTCTCACCACGGTGGCCTACCAGTTGGGTGAGGAAGCCCCTCGCTATGCCCTGGAGGGCTCTATCGCCGTCACAGGGTCTCTAGTCCAGTGGTTGCGGGACAACCTCGGGATTATTTCTGATGCCAAAGAGGTGGAGGCGCTTGCCGCCAGTGTTCCCGATAACGGCGGATGCTATGTGGTTCCCGCATTCTCAGGCCTCTTTGCTCCCTACTGGCGCTCGGATGCGAGGGGTGTGATTGTGGGGCTCACCCGGTTCATCAACAAAGGTCACATAGCTCGAGCAGCGTTGGAGGCCACGGCTTTCCAGACCCGGGAAGTTCTCGATGCTGTGAACGCCGATGCTGGGGTCGATCTCACCGAGCTCAAGGTGGATGGTGGCATGGTGAAGAACGAGACCCTGATGCAGTTCCAGGCAGACATCTTGGGCGTCCCGGTGGTGAGGCCACTGGTGGCAGAAACGACCGCTTTAGGTGCCGCCTACGCGGCGGGTCTTGCGGTCGGTTTCTGGAAAGACCGTGATGAACTTCGAGGTAAGTGGAGCGAGGATAAGCGCTTTGTACCCTCGATGTCTGACGACGAGCGAGCAGAAAAACTTCGCCTCTGGAAGAAAGCCGTCACTCGAACTTTTGACTGGGTCGACTAAAGAAGCGGTTTAGGCCCTACCCATGCCGCGATAGCGGAAACCGGCATCTTTCCAGGAGCTTGAATCTAGGCAGTTTCTGCCATCAACCACGAGTTTCCCTGGCATGAGCGCACCAATCGTTGTGGGATCTTCGTCTTGAAAAACTTTCCATTCGGTCGCAACCACGAGAGCATCCGCTCCTGTTACTGCTGCGCGGTGATCTGTGGTCGTGGTGAGCGATGCAGACAGTCCTGCACGCTCGATACGGTCCTGTGCCGGCTTCCAGCCTTCTGGATCTGCAGAGACGACGGTGGCACCTGCTCTGGCGAGTGATTCGGCGATATCAAGAGCAGGAGAGTCACGGATGTCATCCGAATCTGGCTTGAATGATATTCCCCACACCGCGATGGTCTTGCCGGAGAGGTCTCCGAGCTCTTCTGCGAGCACATCCACGACACGAGAACGCCTGCGAAGGTTGATGTCATCTACGTCCTTCAGGAACGAGAGTGCTTCACCCACACCAAGCTCTTCTGCTCTAGCAACAAAACCTCGGATGTCTTTCGGTAGACAGCCTCCGCCAAAACCAATTCCAGCGTTCAGAAACCGGCGACCGATGCGGGTGTCATAGCCGATGGCATCCGCAAGCTGGGTGACATTGGCGCCGGTCACATCTGCAATCTCCGCCATCGCATTGATGAAGGAGATCTTGGTGGCAAGGAAAGAGTTGGCAGCAACTTTGACAAGCTCGGCT
>Ga0181605_10004692_pt1 | contig 10724 bp, 10 predicted proteins | sample 041ome_11_FD_148676 | JGI IMG/M metagenome (GOLD analysis project Ga0181605, IMG submission 148676) | Coastal salt marsh microbial communities from the Groves Creek Marsh, Skidaway Island, Georgia - 041411US metaG (spades assembly) | ecosystem: Environmental > Aquatic > Marine > Intertidal zone...
AACTAAAGCTGCCGACTCTCTAAGATTTAATTTACCACAAAAATTTTTGTGATTTTTATTAGACTCAGATTTAACTCTAGATTTGTCCTCTGCAGAACCAACAATGGAGAGTCGGATATTTGGATTAAGAAGCAATCTTTGAGAAAGTTGTGAAAAGTTCTCATCGCCCCAACATTTTTCCTGAAAGCCCCCACCCGGAGCCAAGACTACTTTGAGTTTTGGTGTCTTTTCTATTCCCCATCTTTGAATAGCTTGCTCGGATTCTTTTTTTGTCAGGTAGAACATTGGTCTGGGCTCGGTTTCGAGATCAACCTGAAATAACTTTAAAAATTCAAGACAAGAAAGAGACACATGCCGGTCTTCATTGAAATAAATTGCTTTATGGCAAAAATTATCTCCCCCTGCATATCCATGAACTCCAAAACGATTTGGAATGCCACTCCTTAGCATTAACCATGACCCCTGCCTGCTACCTAGAATATCAATGCCATGGCTAAAGTTTTTCACCGAAATATTCTTAGCCTCCTTAGATAATAAACAGTAGAGCAAACCATGAAAGAAAGTCCTGTAAGAATTAGCAGGGAAACGGCAAATTTGTTTATTGTGCCAAGGTGCATTACAAGGAATTATTTCATCTATACTGGGATTGTATTCTAGTAATGGTTTGGCCCAGTCTCCTACTCCAATATTAATAGATGAATAAGGATAAGCTTTTTTCAGGGCGTAAAAAAGGGGTGTGGATACAAGAACATCCCCTAAGTCATTATTTCGAAGAATAAAAATCTTAGAGGGGCTAGAGGGAGATAAAGTGGTAATGAGTTAAACCCTTTTTTTCTTGTGAGAGGCCGGGGAACCACACCATATTTCATTTGGAGGAACATTTCTAGTGACCACACTCCCAGCTCCAATAATCGATCCTGATCCGATAGTTACCCCTTTGAGAATGATGCAATTTGTACCAATCCACACATTATCTTCAATTATGATGGGAGTTATTTTAGGCTCCTGAAGCCTGATTGGCTTGTTTATTTCGCTAAATCCGTGATCATGGTCAATAAATTTACAATATGACGCAATTAAGCAGTTATTACCAATCGATATTCTTTCCGAAATATTAAATTCAGTATTATTTCCTATGAAGCAATTGTCTCCGACAGTAATGTTTGGACCAACGCGCCAGATTGAGTCATATTTGAAAACTAGATTATTTTCAAAAATACAATTTCGACCTACAGATAACTGATGAGGCCAATTAATTGAAAATTTAGAGATTCTTGAAGAAAAAGGAACTTGTGTACCCCTTAATAATAAAAGTCCTTTAAAAAATAATTGTATATGGACAAAATCGACTAAATCGTTGAATTTGAAAAATATTTTATCTCTTAATTTTCTTAGCATACAGATGGTGGTGAACTTGGAGCAAGTTTCTTCATTCTTTTTCTAAATATAAAATCCCAAAAAATGAGATGGGGAATAGCTACTGGTAGTGAAATCCAAGCTAAAATTCTTTCGAAAGTATACATAATCCACCTGTCCTTATCAAATTTTATAACAAGATGATAAGTTATTCTGGTTAAAAAAATTAAATGCTTAATAACTGTATGTAAAAATGATTTTATCAAAAATTGATTAGGGTCTTTTTCGTAGCATTTATAATCTAGAAGAATCTGCCACTTAAAATGAAAGATCCAGTTGTAATAGAAGAAGATACTTTTGGTCTGACTCGGATGATAAGCTACTGCATTTTCACAAAATATAAAGGATTCACCAATAGATTTCAGGCGAGCAGCAAACTCAATATCTTCCATGATCATAAAATCTTCATCAAATCCATTCATTTCAACAAACAAGAATTTTTTTATTGCGAAATTACCACTGGCTAAAACTCCACCTTGATCATTATCTGGTTGTCTTACGAAAAAAGTGTTTCGTTTATCAGGGCACACTATTTTACCTTCAATGACATTGCAGAGGTTTTTATGCATCATGCAAGCGTATGAGTTTATGAAGTCTTTATTTACATAACAATCATCGTCGATAAAAATAATCCACTCACATGTGGTCGTTGTAAATTTAAGACCATAATTTCGATTAGCCCCAGGTCCATTTTTAGAACCTTTTATCCAATTTACATCACTATGATGCTTTTTTACTGTATTTTCTACTGCTCTATTATCAGAATCATCGCATGCAATAATTTTAGTTACATGGCAATTATTGGAATTGATTATGCTTTTCTTCAACGAAAGCAAAAGTTTGTTTAATTCCGTTGGGCGGTTACAACATGGGATGATTATATTTATCTCTTTTGGCTTCAAATGTCTTAATCTATTGCAATAACATTTGTATTGATCACATCTTTATCATTTTTCAAATTTTCGAAATCAAGTAATAATTTTGGATCATTATCATAATAATAAATCTTACGATAATCTAATCCTTTAAGAAGTTCCCAGAGTTCTTGGACAGTATAATGAGAATCACGGAGAAGATCGGAATTTACTTCTAAGTGTAATGTAGGCTTATTTTTCTGTAGGGTATTTTTACTCCCATAGAGAGCATCGATTTCTGATCCTTCTATATCGATTTTTATGAAATCTACTTTGTTTATCTCCAATTTATCAATGTAGTCATCAAGTCGTATTAACTTAATTACAATATTATCAATTTTTTGTGCATTCCACGCTTCTTTGTGGTTATTTAATGAAGCGTGTCCGCTAATTGAGTCTGGAATGTAGATGTTTTTAACAGTCTCAAATTTATATAATCCGGAATTAATAAGTTTGTAATTATTACATTTTGAATATTCTAGTGCATTGTTAGTCAAATGCTCAAATGTTGATGGAACAGGCTCAAAGGCATGAACAAATCCTTTTTTACCCACGATAGTTCGAAAGAAATTTGTGTAATATCCAATATTCGCACCACAATCAATTACTGTATCGCCTCTCTTGATGTAATGAGAAAAAACATATTTATCTGCATTTGTGTTTCTTCGAACTTCAACTACTAATCGGTAAATCTTAGGATTCTTTAGTAGGAGTTTCTCTAATATTTTTTTCAAGGTTTACTATTGGTGTTAGGTAAAGCCATGAGGTTTCCGGTGCTCTTTGGTCTAAAATTGGGAAGTTTTTATACTTTCTTGGTAGGATGTAGTAGTAAAAATTCCCAAATGGATAATCATTTGGATCTCCATTCAAGTTTGCCTGGAAAGATTGGGAGATATGTGTTTTTGAAAACCTATCTATCAATGCAGATTCCATTTTGTCCCATACATGGTGGTGACATTCAATAATCATAGTTGCTGATGCAAGTTCTGGTATTTTTTCAATATCAAGTAAGGCATACTCATACCCCTCAACATCGCATAATACAAAATTTGTACCATTTTCTTTAAGCACTTTTCTCAAATCATCACAACTACAACTACCTAATAGTCGCAGTTTACTTTTAATTTCGTTTTTTTCTGCTAATTCATGTTGTAGTTTGCGTGCTTCTTCACTGCATTCAAAGGAATAGACTTGCTTGCAATTTCCATATTTAGCGAAGCCTATTGAGTAATAACCTTCAGCGGATCCAATGTCGATAAAAGCATCAAACTTTTTCATCAAAAGATGTTTTATTGTATTTTGAATCTCTTTTTCGTAAGTACCCGTTAACTTTGGGCAAATACTACTACAATAAGCTTTTTCAATATATTTCATGCCCCTAAAGGGACCGCTTTGTACTTCACCCCTAGCTTTATTAATAGTTCGATGAGTAAGGTAAGATAGTGGTAGTATTTTACTTGGTAATATTGTTTTTATTAAATTTTTTAACATTCGATGTTTTTTTATTGCTTAACTTTTCTCGAAAAACTTTTGAAGTCTAGAACTGTAAGCTTCTAAATTATACTTCTCATCAACCAACTTTTTCCCATTTTGTCCTAATCTTTCAGCTGTAGCAGGATTATTGTAAAGTAATTTAAGTTTATCACTTAAATCATATGCGTTGTGTGGTTCATAATAATAACCTACTTTTTGGTACTCAATATTAAGATCCAGGCATCCTGTCTTTGCTTTTATTACTGGTTTACCCATTGCCATTGATTCTAAAAGTTCTGTATATCCACATGTGTCATCAGGATCATAATTTAACGGAATACATACTGCTATTGATTTAGAGTAATATTTTTTGAGTTCAGAGTAAGAAATTGCAGTATCGGTTTGGTTTGCTGCTGATTGAATGATCTTCATGTTGGGTGGTGCAAGGTTCATTAATTCATCACCGAAATGTCCGATGACGACAAATTGCATATTTCGATTCTTCTGAGCTGCTTGAATGAGAGTACGAAAATCTCTATTTGTTTTTCCCGAGGAAAAAAAATAGCAATTATTGTCCGTACAAATATTTGAGTAAAACATGGTGTCTGTGCACCACTCAAGGAATTCAATGTTTATATTTTTCGGAAGTAATGCTTTTAATTTGTTCTTAGTATAACTAGTAAGGCAATTAATTCCATCATAAGCACTCAATAAAAATCGGGAATGATGTAGGTCGTGAAGTTTCCAAAATGGGGTAGGCGGTGGGAGTCGGTAAATCAGAATAAGAAGTTTCGATTGGATCAAGCCAAGTTTCTTCAACAATGGTATCCAGAAAAGCCTTCCACTTATGCAATAAATACTTTCATATTCTTTTATTTTGAGAAGAATCGATACTTCTATTAATAAATCTCCGATACGATTTCTAGTAATTTTTGAATAAATGCTGGAGAAGTTAATAAGTAGCCAATTTTTGCTTAATGGATTTAAAATATGCAGGTTTGTAGTGTCTTCTACAGGAAAGCCCCAAAGATGGGACTTTGGATAAAGAGAATTTTTGAATTCAGATACACGATTTCTGATATCGATATGTATCCAGGCAATTTTTTTATTCTTATTGATAGAATTATACTATTCTCTGACTAACCATCCATATTGATGAAACGAAAACAAATTTCGTTGCCACAATTGGTTATCTTGCCTGAAATCCTTGTTTTTAAACAGAAATTTTTTAACCGCCTCATAAGGGCCAGCTCCAAAACTTGGGTGTACAGGATTTCCATTTAAATTTGTATCTTCGACAACTAGGTAACAACCTTTTAGCACAAAATCTTTGTAAATAGATAGTTCTTTTAAAACATGTGCTTCAGAGTGATCTGAATCAAGAATGACTATTCCTTTTTTACCTTGGGTGTAATCTTTAATCTTGGATACAACTTCGTCACTTGTGGAACTGCCTTCGAATAGAATGACTCGATCATTCTTTATTTCTTTTGCTTCCTTAGATAATTCGATGTCTACTCCGATTACTTTTACATCATTCGTAGCACCCATTAAGTCTAGAATAGAGCTGAAATAAACGATTGATCCTCCACCACAAATTCCAGTTTGCAGAATGAATTCAGGTTTTGAGGCAAAGATTAATTCCTGGTAAATTTGTAGGTCAAATGGACATTGTAAGATTTCATAACCCAAGAATTTGTTGCGGGGCCATGTATCTTTGGACTGCCACCAAATGTAGTGAAAAAATTTGATGACAATGGGAGAGAGAATCTTTTTTACAATGCTTTTCATTTTATATGTTTGGATGCAAATAGAAGTGCTTTGCGCAGGTAAGGCTCTTCCAAGGGTTCATCGAGATAAAAAATCATATATCCCTTGGATGAATGAACCTTAAACTCTAGCTTTTCGAGTAGAGCTTTGAACTCTCGGAAGTCGTTTTTTTGATGATACGTGCAGAGTGATATTTTTAAGTTATCGCTTTCTCGAAGGATTCTTGAGGCACCACTTAGTAAATCTTTTTCTCCACCATCAACATCAATTTTTAATATTGTGGGCAATGCATTCTTTTCTGCGAAAAATTGATCGAGGGTTGTACTATCTGAAGTAACTTTTTTTGAAAGCCTCAAAGGAATAATTTCGACTTTTTCACGCCAAGGCTCGAATGTTTTCTGCAAGGGGCCAATCCATCCTTCTGCGCACTCAAAAATGTAAAGCTTTTTAACTTTATCTATGATCGAAAGAGAAAAGTTTCCTTCAGCTGCTCCGGCATCGACAGCTATGTCATCTTCGTTGTAAATAAATGAAGATGATGCATAGGAATGGGGAGAATCATTATCCTGTTCGAGGCAGGAAAAGGAATGAGAGTACTTAATATTTTCTGAAGTCCAACCAAGGGGGTAGAATAATCTTTTATTCTCATAAATTACATACTCATAGTCACTATCTGCATCTTTATGAACTTCAACCTCTTGAGAATTGTATTTATGGATGAAATCATAAGGAAACATATGTAAGGGATTCTTTTTTAAAAATGATATGACATCCAATACTTCATGATTTTCTGGCGAAGGGGGGAACCCTTTGAAGTAATCTAAAATATTATATCGAATATTTTTTAGAAATTCATCTTGCCGCAAGATATCAAACCGTCTCCTGAGAATTTGCGGAACCACTTTTTTGTATAGAGTTTTGTGTAAATTACTCACTACTTAAATGGAGCTGAATCAAACGCTCTAATTGCTGGATATCAACCATGAAATCTGAATCCATTTGAGATCGTCCTTTCAAACTTTTGGATTCTTTTATGTTACTAGGCAAAACAGAGTATTTCAGGTCGTTAAGTTCTTTATACCACATATAAACATGGGGAGCACTAAAACTACCATTATGGAATTTACTCCTGATCTCGATTACATTTGTTTGTGGTTTACAGAACATCAAATTAGCCAACGCGGCACCATGGGCTCCAATAATAAAATTCGAATTTCGAAATGTTGAAATTTGTTCGAGAACCGAATGATCTTCAGGTTTGAAAATCTCAAAGTCGTACTTGATCAGTATTTCCATAAGTTCATTTTGATTTACGATCCTCTTACTGCTACTAGATTCGCGGTCTATAAATAATCTCCGGTCTGCAAGCACCTTATTTTTAACAAAACTAAGCATATGGTCTCTGACCCAAGTCAGTGCCTCTATATCGGGTTGATAGATGGGTGAAAAACAAAATAGCTGATCCGCCTGTAAATGAGGGTATCTTGATAATTCAATGAATCTTGATTTCGGAATATCGAACAAATCATAAATTTGATCCTGGAATTCGTATCTAGATTGATGGATGATTAAATGTTTAAAATCATTAATAGTTATTCCATTTTTTTGGAGCCTATAAAGTGCGGGCAGTTCCTCTGATAGAAGGTGCCAGTAATTTGCTCTTCCCCCTAGCATAAACCCTTGCCCTTGCAGTTTCGTACATTTTGATAATCTGATTTGGTTAAAAATCCAATGCTCATCGGGATTCATTCCGTAACAGCAGGACTCAGAAAAAATTAGTTTGTCATTCGAAGAAATAACTGCGTGAGGGTTGAGGTGGAATCTACCGTTCTCTAGTTTATTTAGTCGAAGTTCTGAACTTTCGAATATGTGCTCCTTTGTCTCAGCCTTACCTTGCAAATATTCATAATTGTAAGGTTTTCCAATTGTTAAAGCATCAATTCGATTTTTGAAGATAACTTTGCTCCCATCAATCCCAGATTGATAAAAATCTTCCAAAGACCAGTAGTAACCACTAGGCGGGCCGAATCTTTTTGAATCAATCCCGAAGGATTTCAGCAAATTTGCTAGTATCCTTAAAAGAATTCTTCTTAGAAAAAGAAATACTGACCTTATGTTTCCAACCACAAGGAAGGTAGTTTATCTTCGATTTCGATATTGGAAAAAGATGATGATTGCATCGGTCCGCGTGATTGTACCCATTTTGCCATGATAGCAATCCCATCTTCTAGTTTGGTTTCACTAGAATTACCAAAGACTTCCTTGAACTTTTCGTGACTACAATACGCAACTTTCACTTCATTTCTGCTTTCTACATGGCGCACTTGAGCATCTGAGTTCATAGCATTTTTTACAATTTCGCTTAGATTATTGAGTGAATAATGTTCATCATTCCCCACATTAAAAATTTCATTTTGAGCAGCTGTAATTTCCGGAGCCTTTGCCATGGCAGGGATGATGTCCTCTACATAGGTAAAAGCCCTTCTTTGTGTTCCGTCACCGAATATATTTAAAGATTCTCCTTTCATAATGTTGTTCATGAAAATACCAATTACATTGCGGTATTTATCTCCAATATTTTGCGGGATTCCATACACATTGTGAGGTCTAAATATAGTGTAGTTCAGGCCAAACATCTCGTGTGCGGTAAAAAGGTCTCTTTCTACAGCCAATTTTGCGATACCATAAGGGTCTTCTGGTAGAGGGGCCTTAGTTTCAACCATAGGAGATTGGAGTCCGCCATAGACCGCAATGGAGGAAGTAAAGATAAAGGAGCTTACTTTGTGCTTAATGGATGCATTGATCAGATTTATACTGCCTATAAGATTATTCTGATAATTAAAATGTCTGACAAAGTGACTTAAACCTTCAGCAGCATATGCTGCTAGGTGGTAGACATATTCAAAATTGTGATTTTTGAATATGTCTTCAATCTTATCCACTTCATTAATAGTAACTTGGTAAAACATAGCATTGGAGTTGATGTTCTCTATGAATCCACCACTTAGGTCATCAATAATTACTACCCTATAGTTAAGATTTTCGATTAAGTAATTAGTAAGGCAGGAACCAATAAAACCTGCACCACCTGTAACAAGTACTTCCTTCATTTTTGAATATTAATTTTATGGACTCTCATAAGTGTAAAGCACAAGGTAATAATTATAAATAATATTACGATGCCAGCAGGATGAGAAAATTTTTTTAGATCAAAGTAATTCAAAAGATGCACAATCCACAGGTTAAAACCATGAAAGGTTTCGAAACTCTTTAAATTAATAACTTCATTAACATCTACCCCAAAGTTTGAGGCTAAATATTCAGCATTTGGAGATTTAATCTTAAGGAAAAATAATTCTATTCCTCGCCACAATTGACTGAGTGGAACCTGCTCAGTTAGTTCTTGAATGCTTAATTTTATTTCAATGATTTCATGAATCTTAGTGAAGGAAGCAGCAAACTGTATGACCATTGACCCTATTAGAGTTAGTGCTAATAAAATCTTGCTTAAAAGTGTACTAAAATTCAGGAATACTAAAGGTAATAGTAAAAGTGGAACGATAGGTGTAAGTAACCGATTTCCCCAACAATATCCTCCTTGCCAACTTACCCAAAAGCACATGGTGAAATACCATATTAAAGCAGTAAGACCCATAATCTTCATTGAATTTTTGAACTTAAGAGGGATGCAAAATAGACCAGTTAACGATAAGAGTAGAATTGGATTAAAGGTAAGAATACCTCTTTCGTAAGAACATAGATACCCCAACCAATCTCTAGTGAAAAAATCAAAACTGAATTTAATAACACCCCCGTAACCGCTTTCAAAAATACTATCGAATCTTGAGAAATTAATAAGGGCAATAAAGGAGCAGGCAGGAGCGAAATATATGCTGGCTTTGCAAAGATTATTCCTAATTTCTTTGCCATTTTCTCTCATGTTTTCATGAAAAAAATAAACTAAAAGGAATGGAAGGTATATGAAATAAGTTAATTTTATTAAAACTAAGCAAGAATAATAGAATGATAGATTCAGCCACATATTTTTGCTTCTTTTGAGAATGGTATAAATTACCCCCATAATAAGACAGGACTGAGAAATTTCTGAAAAATCTGATACTGTATATTTCCAGTAACAAGTACCAATAGCTAAGCAAACAGTCATGTAGATACTTTTCGTTTTTGAGGCACCAAGTTGAAGAGTAATTTTCTGAAAAAAATATAAACCCAATATCGCAAAAGGTATGTTATAGAAGGATAGAATGAAATCTAGGAGAATTCTTAAATCTATTCCGGTTAACCAGACTAAGATTTTACTAAATAGTACAAAAGGAATAAAGATTAAGCTTAAACCAATTCCATAAGGAGAATAGTTTTTTCCTTGTATAGTTGGCTGTGGAAAGTTTTGTACCGCATTACTATCGGTTGGTTCAATCAATAATGATCCATTTTCGACAATTGATAATGCTGTTCTTATTGAATATTCTGTATCTACAATTTCAATGTGTCCTTTGGCAGTAAGCAAATAGATTAAGCCTAACACCCACAGATGTGGATAAGATATAAATTTTTGCTTTATCTTAATAAAAATCGATATTCAAAATAGATTTTTAAGAAAGGCTTTTATCTTTCTCATAAAACTCAGGTTGGTGTTTTTAAAGTATTTTCTTTCGAAATCTAAATCCCTAGTTCTGCACTTATTCGTTAATGGAAATGATAGCTCTTCGAAACTTGCAGGGTAGGGGGGCTGTTGTGTATCGTACTTGGTATTTGTACTAAGAGGACCCATTCCAAGGTTTTGCACTAAATTTTTACTAGACATAACGGACAAAGCATTATTTGACCAGCAAGCGTAAACCCATTGATAATCCCAAGTCCAAGGGTCCTTATTTTCGCAGTGTAAATCAAACATAGCGTGCATGTCTTTGATCTGCTTTTTTGTGGTGCACCAGTTTTTAAGAAAAGATTTTTTGTCCTGAGATTTCCATGATGTCATTTCAATATCATATTGTTTCCATGCTCGAGCCCAGGTAGCCCATCCCCAAATGTTAACTATCGAGGTTAAGGAGTAAGACGAAGCATCAATTTTTTTATTAGGAAATAAATTGCAACCTGATACATGAAACACGGTTTGGTCATTTTCATATTTTT
>Ga0181605_10004696_pt1 | contig 10717 bp, 7 predicted proteins | sample 041ome_11_FD_148676 | JGI IMG/M metagenome (GOLD analysis project Ga0181605, IMG submission 148676) | Coastal salt marsh microbial communities from the Groves Creek Marsh, Skidaway Island, Georgia - 041411US metaG (spades assembly) | ecosystem: Environmental > Aquatic > Marine > Intertidal zone...
TATATGCTTCCCTCGAATCATCCCAAAACTGATGGAGGAGTCAAAATAGCTGGCTCCGAGTTGCGGTGTTATGGTTTGCTTTCCTGCGTTAATCAAATCTGGATCTTCTTCACCTGGCATAGGAAAAGGGCCCATACCCAAAATTCCATTTTCACTCTGAAATGCTATCTCAATTCCTTCAGGCACATAGTTAGCAACAAGTGTAGGGATACCAATTCCTAAATTCACATAATATCCCGATTGAAGTTCTTGGGCAATGCGCTTTGCAATTTGATTTTTGGTCAGTCCCATAGCCTAAGTATTTTGAACCGTCCTACGTTCGATTCGTTTTTCATATCGGGCTCCCTGAAAGATACGATCTACAAAAATTCCCGGAGTGTGAATTTGATTGGGATCCAAACTGCCTGTAGGTACTAATTCTTCAACTTCAGCCACAGTAATTGTAGAAGCACCGCACATCAAAGGATTAAAATTTCTTGCTGTCCCTCTAAAAATCAAATTTCCTGATTCGTCTCCTTTCCATGCTTTTACTAAAGAAAAATCAGACGCGTATGCCATCTCAAGGAGGTAGTTCTTTCCGTTAAATTCTCGAATTTCCTTTCCTTCGGCTACTTCAGTACCATATCCCGCTGGTGTGAAAAATGCGGGTATTCCCATTTGAGCAGCACGGCATTTTTCTGCTAAGGTCCCCATGGGAGTCAAGATTACTTCAATTTCTTTAGCGAGCATTTGACGTTCAAATTCCTCATTTTCACCCACATAGGAACCAATCATTTTTTTTACTTTTTGGGCTCCAAATAATAACCCTAACCCAAAATCATCAACCCCTGCGTTGGCAGAAATACAACAAAAGTCTTTGTGTGATGATTCAGCAAGGGCTCTAATTAAATTTTCTGGTATTCCACACAATCCGAACCCTCCCAGCATTAAGGTCATTCCACTTTGAATACCTTCAAGAGCTTCGTGGACCGAATCTACTATTTTTCGAATCATAAGGTTACATCTCTATTGCGTTCGAGCTTTTAGTTTTTCAGTAAGCTTAGGAACTACTTCGAAAGCATCCCCCACGATGCCATAGTCGGCTGCTTTAAAAAAAGGAGCTTCTGGATCTGTATTGATGACCACCTTTACTTTAGATGCATTAATTCCAGCTAAATGCTGAATGGCTCCCGAGACGCCGATAGCTATATACAAATTAGAAGCTACAGGCTTCCCCGTTTGACCCACATGTTCGCTATGAGGTCGCCATCCCATATCAGAAACTGGTTTAGAGCATGCAGTTGCAGCTCCTAAAACTTCGGCTAAATCTTCAATTAAATGCCAGTTTTCTGGACCTTTTAATCCCCTTCCTCCTGAGACTACAATGTCAGCGTCTGCGATACTAACCTTATCGGTTACTTTTTCGACGGATTTCACTTGTAGTGTGCTGGATAAAGAGGGATAAGTCCCGTCCATAAAAGTTACGGTACTCTGTTTTTTATGAAGCCCGAAAGAATTAGAAGAAAGTGACAATACCGTCCGTTCCTTAGTGCTTTGAGTTTCATTAAAAGCCTTGTTGGTGAAACAGGTGCGCTTTACTTGAACTGGCTCATACGTAGTAGGTAATGCAACCACATTAGACAAATATGCCGCGTTTGTTTTTATAGCAACAATAGGTCCTAAATAGCGTCCATTAGAAGTGCTACTGACAACTACTGTCGAAGCTTTTTCTTTTTCCACCACTTGGGCTATAGCTTCACTGTATCGATTAACATCAAAATTCACTTCTCCCAGGGTATCCATATTATAAAACGTGTCCACTCCATAAGCATTCAAATCTTCGCGTTGAGTTACATTAAACCCAACTCCAACTAGAGGAAGTCCTTTTGCATCTGCAATTGCGCGACCATAAGAAGCAACTTCTAAACCCGCTTTCTTTGGGCTTCCATTTTCCGATTCTATATATACTATTACTGCCATATTACTTTTTTATAGGACTTTAGCCTCATTTTCTAATAAATCAATCAATCCGTCAATATCATCAGCATCAACTAGTTTTACAGGTCCTTTTTCTGACGGTTTTTCGAAAGTCAGTACTTTGCTTGCTGGTGATATCTCTTCAGGAGAAATTACATCTAAAGGCTTTTGACGTGCCTGCATTATCCCACGCATGTTGGGGATAATTAAATCTTTTTCTTCCACCAAACCCTTTTGCGCTCCTATTACCAATGGTAGTTTTGCATTCAAAACTTCTTTACCTCCATCAATTTCTCTTTGGACACCCACTTCATTTGAAGCAATATCCAACTGGATACAATTGGCAACATAAGGCATGTCCATAAGCGTTGCCAACATACCTCCTACCATACCCCCGTTATAGTCAATGGATTCTCTTCCTGTGATGATTAAATCAAAATGTTCTTTTTTGCAAATTGCAGCCAACTGAGCGGCTACTTCAAAACCGTCTTGGGGTTGTAAATCGATACGTAGCGCTTGATCTGCACCAATAGCCAAGCATTTTCTTAAAATAGGTTCACAAGAGGCGTCTCCTACGGTAACTACCGTTACTTTAGCGCCTTCTTTTTGCTGCAGCCAAATTGCACGTGTCAATCCAAATTCGTCATTAGGATTGATAATAAACTGAACGCCTTGTGTATCAAAGGCTGTATTTCCCTCTTTAAAATTAATTTTTGAAGTGGTGTCTGGAACGTTGCTAATACAAACTAAAATGTTCATAATATCTAATTTAATACGAATGTAAATAAAAAAATGACACGGTGTCATTTTTTCTATTTACTTATTTTAGGGCTATAGGGGTAGCATCTTTAACCAAGCGAAAACCCGTATGTTGCAAGCCTGTATCGGGCGAAGATTTCATTCGCGCACTCACGCGATAACCCGAACAATAGGCATCGTTACATAAAAAAGAACCTCCTCGCATTACTTTTTGTTGAAGATAAGGTTGATAGGGGTCGTAGGACTTTTCTGGGCCCTGAGGATTGGTTACTGCATCTCCATCAAGGGTGGCGTAAAAATCAAAAGCATACCAATCTGAACACCATTCCCACACATTCCCAGCCATGTCATATAAGCCAAACGAATTGGGCTCAAAAGAGGCGACGGGTGCGGTATAAAAAAACAAATCTCTTACTTCATTTTGATAAGGGAAATTACCTTCCCAAGCATTGGCTTTAGGAGCCCCTTCATAAACTGGCTCATCTCCCCAAGGGTAAAGCGCCTCTTGCTTCCCTCCTCGTGCAGCCCATTCCCATTCGGCTTCTGTGGGAAGACGTTTGCCTATCCATTTAGCGTATGCTTGGGCATCATACCAAGAAATGTGGACAACAGGATGGTTTTCTTTTCCCTCTATAGAGCTTTTAGGCCCTTTGGGAAGCCTCCAACTCGCTTTTGGTTGCCACTTCCACCAGCGGTCATACGCATTGAGATCCACAGGTCCTTTTGTGGCTTGAAAAACAAGAGAAGCTGCCTGTAAAAGTGAATCGTGAGGTTTAGGAGTTTCAGGAGGGAGTTCTTTTTTGATTTCTTCCCAGTCTGGAGCAATTTCAGCTGTGGTCACATAGCCTGTTGCATCTACAAAAGCTGCAAATTCTGCGTTGGTTACTTCAGTTTGATCCATCCAAAAGCCATCTACATGAACGGGATGTTTTGGAGACTCATCTCGTCTAGATTGGAGGTCTTCACTTCCCATCAGAAAATCACCAGAAGGAATCCAAACCATCCCTTCTTTTACAATGAGTTCAGATTTGGTCTTTTGTTCTTGGCAACTTGCGAGTGCAAGTAAAACTAAAGAAACTGTAATCCATAAAGCAGCACGCATACGATTGCTATTATAAAAATTGATTGATGATGTTTTCAAATCGTTCTTGTTTTCCACTGATTCGTTTTGGAGGATTGCCATTTAATGCTATTTCAGCTAAATCTTCTAAGCTGAGTGTTCCTTTTTCAAAGGCTGCGCCCGTTCCTTTGTCAAAAGAAGCATAGCGCTCCTTTCGCAATTCGGTAAAAGATGAATTTAATAAAATTTTCTCAGCAGTCAATAAAGCTCTTGCAAAGGTATCTGCGCCCCCAATATGAGCATGGAAAACATCTTCCAAATCGGTGGAATTTCTTCTAATTTTAGCATCAAAATTGATTCCACCCCCCTGAAGTCCCCCTGCCTGCAAAAAAACCAACATGGCCTCAGTCACCTCGTAGAGATTGACTGGAAATTGGTCTGTATCCCACCCATTTTGGTTGTCTCCTCTATTGGCATCGATACTGCCTAGCATACCTGCATGGGCAGCTACGGCGAGTTCATGTTCAAAAGAGTGCTGTGCAAGGGTAGCGTGATTGACCTCTATATTCAATTTAAAATCTTTTTCTAGCCCGTATTCTCTCAAAAAACCGATTGCAGTTGCTGCATCAAAATCATATTGATGTTTCATCGGTTCCATGGGTTTGGGTTCAATAAAAAAAGTTCCTTTAAATCCTTGCCCTCTGGCATAATCTCTTGCCATGGAAAGCATCAGCCCCAAATGATCCAGCTCTCTTTTCATGTCTGTATTGAGCAAGGACATATAGCCCTCTCTCCCTCCCCAAAAGACATAATTTTCTCCATCTAAGGCAAGGGTCAGATCGAGTGCCATTTTGATTTGAGCTCCCGCTCGAGCTACTACATTAAAATCTGGATTGGTCGCAGCTCCGTTCATATACACTGGATTTGAAAAACAGTTGGCGGTACCCCATAGCACCTTTACACCCGAAGCTTTTTTCTTTTGAGTGATATAGTCGGCAATTTGATGTAAACGCTTTTCGGTTGCTGCTAAATGGTCTGCCTCTTCTACTAAATCCACATCATGAAAGCAGAAATAATCAAAGCCCAATTTTGTAATTAATTCAAAGGCCGCATCTGCTTTATCTCGAGCACGTTGCATGGGGTCCTTCGATTGATCCCAGGGAAATTGTTGGGTTCCAGGCCCAAAAGGATCGCCTCCTTGACCACATAAGCTGTGCCAATAGGCTATGGCAAACTTGAAATGATCCCGCATTGGTTTTCCCATCACTAGTTGCTCCGGATTGTAATACTTAAACGCAAAAGGGTTGTCTGAGTCTTTTCCTTCAAAGGAAATGGCTCCTATCCCTTTGTAAAATTCTTGGTCTCCAGTTAAAATCATTGTTCTTTTTTTAATTGATGTTCTAAAGTGTTTTTCCAATTCTGATAGGCATCTTGATAGATTTGTGAGTCGCTTTGTGGATTGATTTCAGCCACTTTATCATGCTGATTGACGTGTGCCTTCATCCGATCTAGCTCACCCTTTTCCAAACCGGCAGCGCGAGCAGCTCCTATAGCTCCCGTAGTATTATAAATTGTTATGGGTTGTTTTATCAAAGTAGCAAGTGTAGTGGAAAAAATTTCAGAGCGGAAAAGATTGTCATTTCCCGCACGGATAATCTGTGCATCCAAACCGTCAGTTTTCATAATTTCCATACCATAAGCAAATGAAAAAGCGATGCCTTCCAAAGCCGCTCGAAATAGATGTGCTTCATTGTGAAGATTCAAATTCAAATTGCAAAAATGAGTTCCTAAATTACAATTGTTCAACATTCGTTCGCTCCCATTCCCAAATGGAAGATTTACCAGTCCTTCACTTCCTACGGCTACTTCAGCAGAGAGGCTATTCATAGTATTGAAATCTCTAATTCTAGTAAGGTTTTTTAACCAACTGTATTGAATCCCTGCACCATTGATACACAAGAGCGAACCGATTACAGGGTTTTCTACTGTATAATTGACATGGGCAAAATGGTTGACACGAGAGAACTCTTGGGAAGTGTTTCGATCGGTTACTGCGAAGAGTACGCCTGAGGTACCTCCTGTTGCAGCGACTTCACCAGGATGCAATACATTTAGAGCCAATGCATTATTGGGTTGATCTCCAGCGCGATAACGAATGGGGATCCCTATGGGTAGGCCAGTAGCTAGTGCCGCTTTTTCAGTAATACTTCCTTGATCTTCAAAATTCTCTACTAAAGAAGGTGTCATCGAAGGAGCAATACCGTAATGATCCAACAACCAATCTGCCACTTTTTTCTCCTTATAATCCCAAAGAATCCCTTCTGATAAACCGTTTTTTGTTGTTCGAATTTCATTCGTAAGCTTAAAAGCGATAAAATCTCCAGGGAGCATATAGTAAGCTGCTTGTGCATAGATTGTAGGCTCATTTTCTTTGACCCATTTCAGTTTTGACGCTGTAAAATTTCCTGGAGCATTGAGCAGATGGGTACCGTATTTTTGAACGCCAATGTCCTTTGCTGCCTGGTCTCCAATAGCAACTGCCCTACTATCACACCAAATGATAGAGTCTCTGAGAAGTTTTTGGTGACGATCCACCAATACCAATCCGTGCATCTGATAGGAAATCCCAACCGCAAGAATATGTTGAGGATCGATCTTATTTTCCAAAATGATTCTTTGGGTGGCTTGACATAGGTGTTTCCACCACATTTCAGGATTTTGCTCGGCCCAGTCTGGATGAGGGGCATCTATAGGCATTTCTCCGTCGGGCTCTGAAAGTACGGCTACATTTTTATTGTTTTTCGCATCGACCAAGGCTACTTTTACTGAAGAACTCCCGATGTCATATCCTATATAATACATACGTTATCTATACAAATCCTTTTAGGAGAATCACTAAGTTTTAAATATAATTAAAAGTTCGTTCCCTGTTCCTCCATTGCTCGTTAAATATCATTGTAAGGTTTGCTTTTATGTAATTAATATTAATAAGTTGTCTTTATTGGGAAGATTTTTCAATCGATTAATTGGTTTGTTAAAATATTAAATTCTTCATGAATAGGCTTACTTCCAATAAATTCTATTCAAAAAAATAGGTATCTTTCGCATCGATTCATTTTAAAATTTAGTTTTTACTAATGAAAGAAACATTTTTAAAACAAGGTTTTGCAAAACTTCCCTCTTTTATCGATTCGGAGGAGGTAGCACGAATTGGATTGATTTATGATGAAATTTTAGAGGATCTTGAAAGCGCATCTCACTTGCGGAGTGACTTGAGCGGCGAAGGTACTGTTGGAGTAGAAAAGATTACTCAAATCATGTGTCCCAGTTCGATTTCCACAAACCTAAAGAAAAGTAAGACATATAAACAGGCCCTGAAGCAGGCGCAACATCTCTTAGGAAGTGATATGGCTCTGGATTTTGACATGTTGATCAATAAACGTCCTTACACAGATACCCCAACACCTCTGCATCAAGATGCAGCGTATTGGATTAAAATGCCAGACAAACGTGCTGTAAGTTGTTGGATCGCGATTGACCCAGCCATAGAGGAAAACGGATGTATGTGGTTTATCCCGAGAGAAAAGTTAGAAGTTGTGCCCCATAGTGCTGCAATTCCTGGAGCTGCTTTAAGCTGTGAGTTGTCCACAGAACAGGCAGTTTGTATTCCACTTAAGGCTGGAGGCGCAACCTTTCATGATGGGTTTACCCCGCATTTTAGCAAAGGAAATACAACGGAATTTCACCGAAGGGCTCTGATTCTAAATTTTCGCCCCAAAGCAATGATTGACCTTGAACGCTCTATGGGGATCGATCATCAAGGGGAAAGAAAAGTTAGAAATAAATAACCCAACATATCCCCCTGTGTTCAGAAGTTTTGCCAAGTCACAACTAGTTTAAAAATAAAGCCAACTTTTCGATAAATGATGTGTTCCACTCAAGGGATGAATTCTCGTAATAATACTGAACTAATTCTCTGGTAGTTTTAGACATTCCATGTTTGGATCCCAAAAGTTGAGCAATAAACTCTTGCGCCTCTTCTTTCCCTTGGGTTTGTTGTAATGCGTAAATTCCCAAGAGGTGTTTTTTAGAAGGTTTAGAAAGTTGTTTTAAGGAATAATTTGAAACTTGATTCAACTCCATTTCAAAGGCTTTCATTTTTCCCTTTTTTTGGTGTAGGTGAGCCAAAAGAAAACGTTCCCATCGTTCTTCTGGATCAAAAGGTTTTCCAACGCCTAGATGTTCTGGCCAAAGCAATGCTCTATTTAATCGGTCCTCTGCCAGGTCAGTTTTGCCCTTACTTACATTTTGCAGTGCACTTCCAACATAAGCCTGGATATAAATATTACGTCCTTCTGTTGCGTGTTCGTAGGGTAATATCTTAAGGTCTTGAAGTAGGTCAATCGATTTGTCATAGTCCTTCTGTGCATTGAGGATTTGAGCCAACAACATCCCTGCAAAGTAATTTTGGGGATTTTGATTATAGGTTTTTTTAATAATCGACAACGCATTTGACGTATCTCCAGAATGGAAAAAATCTTCAGCCAATGCAAATGCATACCTCCAATTTTTTGAGTCCATTTTGTAGGCGAGTTGCAACTCGTTTTGATAGCCTTGAATCCCTCTGTTTTTATACAACATACCTCGGACAAAATAAAAGAGTGGATCTTTAGGAAGCTCACCGAGATCCTTAAAAAGAGACACCCCTTTATTCCATTGGGAGCGACCTAAATAATTTAATGCCAAAAGGTATTTAGCTTTCCAAGAAGTGCTGTTTTCAGAAACCCAATGGAGCATGTCCAAACTTTCATTTCTAAATGGAAAAACAAAAGCGATAGATTCATTTTCTAACACAGATAATGCTTTGTTGTCATTTTTTAAATAAGCGGTCCATAGAGTATTTAGAAGGTTCTTAGAGCCTAGCTCAAGTAACTTAATGGTCTCTTCATTTCGATTACGGTTATGATAAAATAAAGCCAACTCCAAAAGAGTTTGCTCAGGAAATTCAGATCTGTGGGAATGAAGTACTTCATCTTTTGTTAGTACATCCAACAAATACTTTTCAAAATAGACCAGATGATTTAAAGGATCAATGGCCTCTATCTGTTTTAAGGTGTTAAAGGCTTTTTCCTTTTCCCCCTGTATCCTGTGGAGCAATGCTTTTTGTGAAAGGGCATTGATGTTTTCTGAATTAAACTTGAGAGCGATTAAAGTGTAATGTAATGCTTCCTCATTATCCTTCTCGATCAAATGAATTTGCCCCAAAAGGGTGTTTGCTTGTGCTCTATATGAGGAAGAGCGTGCTGCCCAACCTAAGTGCTCTTTTGCATTGACCCAGTCCTTTTGGGTCATATAGCAAAGTCCCACAATGTAATTCAAACCGTTGTGATAGGCATCGATTTGCAAGCCTGTATTGGCGATTTCCATGGCTTTTTTATACTGAGCCATTCGGTAATAAAGGAATGCAAGTTCTTTTCGAGCTTCTAAATGATAAGAATCCTTTTCCAAAACTCCCAAAAGTAGCTCTTCGGCAAGAGTATAGTCTCTGTAACGTTGTGCATCTTTTGCTGCTATAAATTCTTTTTCTAAAGAAGCCGCTGTTTGCAGTTTAGGAGGGTCAAAACTTCTTTTAATGATTTTAGGGTTCGAATTGTAATGTAATTTTAGTCCAGCTACTTCAATATTATATTCATTTGAGGGTTTGGTAAATGAAAGATTATAGACTCCATTGGGCTCTGTTTTAATAGGCTTTTGCTCCATTTTCCCTCCAGACTGAAGAACGACAGAAGAAGTCGAAGCTTTGAATGCATTAATTTTTATTTCCAGGGTAGTGGCTGTTTCCACTACATTCATAACACCCCACTGAGAAGCTTCTTTGATTCCCCCTATCTCTTTGACAGGAAACCACACCTCGGTCCACTGATCCGTTAGGTGGGGATCAAAAGTGGCCTGACTGATCGGATTTTCTTCCCCTGGAAAATATTGTACATAGAGTCTTCCTGCCTGATATTCTACATACTGACCGTCTGTATCGGTAAGTAAATCTTCCCATATCCCTCCGGCTCTAGAAAGATTCCACAACCATAATTTTTGTCCAGGGATTTCATCGTACCTACCCCAATGCCCAAATCCGGTATTATTTTGCTCATAATATCCCCCAAAAAAGTCATTGTATTCCCCTACAACATGGTAAGATTTACTGGGGCCAAAGTTGTTTTGTTTGTATTGCGACAAATCCCTATTTAAAGGATCTACAGGCCATGCCTTGGCTTCACCTCCATGCGTAAGGTATCGGTCTCCTGGGGTATAAAAAACCAAATCTTCACGTGCCGCAGCGGCAGCAGTCATCCAGTTGTAATAGGCCTGTTCAATATCCGTGGGGTTATACCAAAGGGCTTGGGTCGTAAATGCACTTTGGTCTTTGGGTAATATAATTTTAACACGCCATTGTGTTCTGGAAGGCAAATCAATACCTCCTACTGTACACAAAAGATCTCCATTGGGAAGCTCCTCGGTTTTATAGTCCGTAGGTGTGCCCGTACCCGGATGATGACCGATAACACCAAAATTAAATTCAATCCCCCCCGAGGTCCAAGGGCCGCGCATGGCGATGTTTCTAAATTTTGCAACTTCGTTTTTATAAATAAACTCGTTGCCATTGCTTTTATCTGTTGCTCCCCAAACCTTACCTCCAACTTCTGGAACTACTTGTACTTCAATCCACTGATTTTCCAATATGATTTTCTTTAAAGGTGCCTCCGTTTTTTCAAAAGCATAGCCTTGAAATTTATGATAGGGATAAATTTTAGTATTGAATAAAAATGCAGGGAGTGGATTAGGATCTCCGAAGGAATAGGTAGGAAAGGACTCCATACGTTCTGTTAAAAGTGCTTCTTGTCCGTAAGAAAAAGAAGTGATTCCTATTAAAAATACCAAAGTAAA
>Ga0181605_10004790_pt1 | contig 10581 bp, 12 predicted proteins | sample 041ome_11_FD_148676 | JGI IMG/M metagenome (GOLD analysis project Ga0181605, IMG submission 148676) | Coastal salt marsh microbial communities from the Groves Creek Marsh, Skidaway Island, Georgia - 041411US metaG (spades assembly) | ecosystem: Environmental > Aquatic > Marine > Intertidal zone...
AACAATCTCATCAGGTATCGGCTCGAACTCAATGAGATGAGTATAGTAAAAGCGTTTTATTAACTTTAGCTTGAACATAACTAGAGTTTGCTTTAAATTTTGTAAGGAAAATATGGTAGAGTTACGTCGAAAATTAAAATTTTTACCGACCACTACAGGATTTGAATTGCCTAACAATATTAGAGACTTAGAAAGTAGTAAAAAGGATCTCGTCAAAAGAGTAAAGGCAAGACGACAAGAATTGCTTAATGAAATGGATACGCTTTGGGCAGCGGAGCAATACCGAACGCAATACGAAAAAGCTAACGAGAGTGACGACGTAAGGTCTGCCGTCCATGCACTAAACTCTTTATTCGATAAGCTAAAGCTATTTGAAAGAGTAAGTGCCGAGCAGCTATCGCTCAAAGCACAGAACTGGAATCTAAGTGACGTGAGGCAAATCCAGCTAGACCTAGCTCAACATGCCGTGATGGTGGGGGATACTAACTTAGCAGCAAGGATGGCGGACAGTCTCAACAAGCATGGTAACAGCATCAAGGAAGTGCTTAGCTACGAAGACCAGCTAAGCAAGCTCCTCAATGACGTTGACGATAGCTAAGCCTTAACGATACTCAAGAGGGTAGTTTGAATCCCCATAGCTATACTTATGTTGCCAATCTCCATAGCGGCGAGCAAACCAATTGGAATAAAGCCCTTTCCTAATGTCTATAGAGCTAATCAAATAAACTCCATAGCTAAGCCGATGCTCTTGAAATGGCTTAGCTTTCTTGTATTCCTCCGCCTTAACATAGGCCGTTGACATATCGACGCTGCGATCAATTACTCTAGGGTAGACAGAGGTATAGCCGTCTGAATCGTAAGGGCCATACTCTAGAACACAGTAATAGTTAATGACTTTCATATACCTCTTATTAGTTAGCGAGACTCTCACTAGGAGAGCCTCAAGTTTAGTTAGCTCAAGCCCAATCAGCGATGGATACCTTCCAGCCTTTGCACTGCGCCCAGTACTTTCGCTGGTTGCTAATCAGATCCACTCTAGCTGCTACCTTTCCTTTGTAGCTATAAAGCAATCTAGCAAACTGGGTAGTCTTGCTAGCTCCGGTCATCTTCTCGATTTCCCAAGTGCCTTTGACTAATGCCTTGCGAGTCTTGGCTTCAACAAGAGCTAATGCCTCTGCTCTAGTCTTGGTTGTCCAGATTGTCCAGCCATAGACAGGCTGGCTTTCACTGTAATGCCGATGCTCAACAGCTTCAGCTTGTTGCTCCAAAGCTGTAGCTTCTTGATCGGCTAGCCAAGGGAAAGAAGTTTGATTAGCAAAAGGTGGCTCATGCAATTGGCAAAAGTAAGGAAGCATTGTATCTCTCTAGTTAGCGAGACTCTCACTAGGAGAGCCTCAAGTTTAGTTAGTTATAGAATTTTATAGGGCCATTGTAGGTGACATGGATCTCGTCGAACTCAACCCCTCGCTCCCAAACTAAGCTATAGGGGCCATGCTGGTGGATACTAGCTACTAGCTTGCCACTAGCATCAAAGTCTTTGTCAGTACAGTTTTTGCTATTGCACCATGCCTTGAAACTGCCGTTTACTGTTGGTTTCGTGACTGAAGCTCTCATGATTGCCTTTAGAAAAGTTAGCTTAATGTCTTTAAGCAAAGCTCAAAGTTTTAGCGAAAGTTAGTAAAAAAGAAAAAAACTAGCGAGACTCTCACTAGGAGAACCTCGCTAGAAGCTACTAGCTCTTAGGCTAGGCGTTTCATGTATCCCTTCTGAAGCCTGTAGTAAGTCTTAGTCTCACCACCGTCTTCGACGTAGCTAAACTTCTCGATGTTGGTAGTACTAGCAAGAGTGTCGTAGACAAACTTGTAGTTGCCCTTCGCCGAAGCTAGCTTGAGGGCTACTTTCTCGTCAGCAGATAGCTCTCTGTTAGCTAGAATCTTGTAGCCTTGAGCCTTGTAGATCTCCTTAGTCACAGCTAGCTTATCGTTAGCTTTAGTAGTGGGAGTCTCACTACCTTTAGCTTCAAGCTGAGCTACTAGCTGAGCGTTTTGAGCCATTAGTTTCTCGAACATTGCTTTTTCGTCTTTGGACATTGCCATAGTAACCTTTTAGGCTAGAGTTAAAAGTACCGATCAGCAAGACTGCCCTGCTGTCGATGTTGAAAAGCCTAGCACAAAACGTCGTCAAGTGTCAAGTTTTTTGTCGTTTAGCGTAGCTAACTTCTAGCGTTTAGCGTCGGTTCGGCGCTAACTGGCCGACTAGGTTTAGCAAAGCTAATAGCTAGTAGGCTTAGCGAAGCTAAGCTACAGGCATACCCCCAGGCGTCACGCACCCCCCTAGTATTATATTATTACCTCCCCTAGTTGATTTTCACATACGCATAAATTAGACTGTAAATAATTGATATGCCTATATCTTTACAAAAATCTAACTAAATCTATGCGCAAAGAGAAAGAGTACCAACAGTTTGTAAGTAAGCTAAAAGAAGATCCACTATTTTACTTTAAAACTATTCTACGAATTGAAGAGTTTGGATCGGGTCAACTGATTCCTTTTCGGCTAAACAACGTACAAAAAATACTTCATTTTAAATGTGAAGAACAACTTAAACGTAAAGGTTTTGTCCGTCGAGTTGTGCTTAAACCACGGAGGTCTGGGCTATCTACCTATTGTTTATCTCGCTACTATCGGGCTAGTACTTTTGCTAAGCAAAAGCGAATTGCTATTGTTGCCCATGATGATGAAACAAATCAGACTTTGTTTAACATGGTTCGCACTATGGAGCGCAACCACCCGCAAGCGCTAAAGCCTAAAGTTGGGTACTCAGGCCGACGAGAGCTTCACTGGGAGCAACTCAATACCCGTTTCCGTTTAGGTACGGCGGGAGGCTCGGAGATTGTCGGCGACCAGATTTCCTATCTACACTGTAGCGAGGTCAGCCGCTGGGGGAACAATGCGAAAGATTATGCTAGCGCCCTCTTGAAGAACGTAGCCATCGCAGACAATACGGAGGTGATCTTTGAAAGCACGGCCAGAGGAGTCGGCGGTTTCTTCTACACAATGTTCTGGGACGCTTACGACGCCGGAGGAGCTAGCGGCTACGAAGCCGACTTCTTCCCTTGGTACGTCTTCGACGCCTACACCAAAGAGTTCACCAGTAAAGCGCAAAAAGAAGAATTCAAGGAGTCTCTTGGAAAAGACCCACGCTACGGAGGCGAAGAGGAGCTACGCCTTGCAAACGAAGAGATAACCTATGATCTGGGTGACGAGGGGATAGTTACTTTTAAAGTTACTTTAGAAAACTTGCTTTGGCGAAGACAAGCCATCGACATCAACTGCCAAGGACGACTTGAAGATTTCCACCAGGACTACCCCACATCCGCCCGTGAAGCCTTTCTGGCTAGTGGTCGCATGGTTTTTGACCGCAATCTACTGGAGCGTATTCGTCAGCGAGTGGATTCTCAGCAGGAGCCGCAACGCTATACGCTAGGAGTTAATCGGCGAGAAGAATCAGGAGACATGAAATACTTGCTCGAACCGGAGCAATTTGGCGAACTGGAAATTTTCCGTGAACCTGTTCCTGGTTTAAGCTACCGGATTGGCGTTGACGTTAGCGAGGGCATAGAGGTCAACGAGCGTGATACAGACTACTCTGTAGCCGTCGTGCTAAATGCGCTAACAGCCGAACAGGTTGCAATGCTAAGAACCAAGACAGATCCTGACTTGTTAGCGTGGAAGCTAACTACGCTAGCTCAGTACTACAACGGGGCGATGCTAATAGTAGAGCGCAATAATCATGGGCTGGTCACGCTAAGAGCCTTATTGGACAAGCACAACTACACCAACTTGTTTACGGAAATCAAGCAGGATGAGAAAACAACCAAGCGCACAAAGCGTGTAGGATTCCTGACAACCATGCGCTCTCGGCCACAATTGATTGACACGCTAAGAGAAATGCTAAGAAACGAAGATTTGCTAATTAAATCGCCGAAGCTAGTTGACGAGCTAATGACTTTTGTGGTACTCTCTAACGGTAAAGAAGCCGCTAATTACGGCGCACACGATGATTGTGTAATGGCGCTAGCGCTAGCGTCGTGGGGCTTAGCAAAGCACCCGCACCGAAGTTTTCCGCTAGCCGACGCTAAGCCTGTTAGTCGGCGCACTCTTTTTAGACACGTTACACCCGATCTAGCTAAATGGTCGAAGACTACGAAAACACTGAGTCACAAACAGTAAGTAGTGATAATCTCGCTACTTTAGTTCGCGGTAAGTTTGAGAAAGCTCAAGACTACCGTCAGAACATTGAATCAGAGCGTTGGCTTCCAGGCGAAGATGCGTTTAACGGTGTCTTTGAACAAGTGCCGTATGCGTCGGAAACGCCAAATCCTCGCCCTCCTTTTGTTGCGCTAACTCGACGCGAAGTCAGCAACGCCCACATTAAAATCAACGCGATGCTGTTCAAGAACGGCGAGATTCCGTTTACGATTCAGCCTTCTCGCTATCCGCGATTTGTTCCCAGCGACATACATCAGTTTGCGCAAGGCATGGGAGAGATGTCAGATCGGGAGAGACAAGAATACATTAGCGAGCTACGCAAGGAGCTACCGCTGGATGAAATCCTAGCGGATCGCGCTGCCAATATCGAAGATCGAATTCGTGACATTCTCGACAAGACACGTTTTACAACCGAGATCAGCAAGGCAATTCATGAGCTAATTCTTCATGGTACAGGCGTGATGAAATCTCCTGTGTTGCAGCGAAGAAACTATCCTGTTTACAAGGGGCGCTACGCTAATCGCTTGCAGCGTATAGAATCTGCCATTGAACAAGAATTAATTCCGGCAGCCAAATTCGTCAGCATCTTCGATTTGTACCCTAGTCCAGAGGCAGAGAACGTCAACGACTTGAGCTACCTGATCGAGCGTCGTCAACTCTCTTCCGTACAGGTTCGTCAGTTACTGACAGAAGACGCAGGATATGACCCAGAAGCAGTCAGCGATGTTTTAGATCGTCGTGTCTACTCCACCGGAACAGAAATATCAAAGCCATTGAATCCGCATCAGGAGAGTTATGGCGAAGAAGAAAAGGAGTATGAGCTTCTAGAATTCTGGGGAATGCTGGACGCTGACGATGTGACCGGATTCATGGATACCAGTGAGTTTGGCAATCTGAATTTAATTCCTGTGTGCATTCATGTTCTGGGAGACAGAACCATCAAGGCCACGATTTCTCCTTATGACGGAATGTTGCCCTACCACTTTGGCTATTGGCAGCAAGTCCCGCACTCCATCTGGGGTGACGGTATCTTCTGGTCAATCCGAGATATACAGTCATTGTTAAACTTTGCGATGGCGATGTACGTCGAGGGCAAACAACTCGCGTCAGCACCACAGATTGCGGTTGACCCTAGCCAGTTACAGCACGGAACCGATATTCAGAACCTAGAGCCAGGTGGCATTTTAGAATTTGCTCCAGGTACAGACATTAGCACTGCGTTTCGACCTATCATTATTCCTGATGTGACCCACGGCATCATGGAAATGATGCAGTTCTTACAACGAGAAGCCAATTTGTCTTCCGGTCAGTCGCCAATTGGCATGGGTCAATCGGCTCCGTACCAGACAAAGACGGCTACAGGCATGTCGATCTTGAACACTGCCAGCCAAAAGCAAACAGCTAGCGTAGTTCAATCTGTTTCTAGCATTTTGCAAGGAGCCATTGATGGTATCTATCGCTGGTTGCTGGTCGATTCCGATGACCCAAACCTGCATTGTGACGCCGAAGCCATCTGCACAGGCTATGAAAGGTTTGTTGCCGAAGAAATACACAATCAGCAGATGCTGCAATTTCTGCAAATTGTGATGAATGTGCCGGATTTAGCCGGAATGATGAAGATTGACCGCTTTGCGAAGCCAATGCTGCGAGCATTTTCCCTAGATCCAGACGAAATGCTCAAGAGTCCCGAAGAAGTTCAGCAAGCACAGCAAGCTCAACAGATGGCAATGCAGCAAAAACTAGAGATGGAAGCCAAGGTCAAGGGGCTGGAAGCTCAGATCGAGCAGCAACAGATGAAATTGAAAGCCGCGCTAGACGAAAGACTCTCTATCGGAGAGCAAAGACGCGAGCTAGAAATCAAAAGAGTAATGGCGCTGCTGGAGAAAGGGGGTGATCCAGGTCAAATCGGTGATTTTAGCGAGCTAAGTGTGATGTTGAAGGAAGAATTGTTACAGCTTCAGCAGCAACGCATGATGGCGCAAGCCCAACTAGAACAACAGCAACAAAATGAACGAACAATTCCAGCCGCAGACACCCCTGTCGAGGGACGAACTCCAAGTCCTATGTCGAGGAAAGCTGTGGATGCACCTCAAAGAGTATTTGCAGCAACGAATGTTGCAGGAAACGGCCCGACTAGCCCACCCCGTGACCCAGGACAGGCTGTCGGAGCATAATTTACGAGTCGGCAAGCTTCAAGCGTTCCGTGAACTGCTGGAGTACCCCGAACGAAACTCCTAACTAGAGCTTTATGAGCGAAGTACTTGACCAGAATCCGGCTTTGTCGGAGGAAACTGTGCAGGAAACCCCTGTCGAACTGTCGAAAGAAGAAATCTGGGCAAAAATTCTAGATCCAGATGCCAAAAAACAAGAGGTTCCAACTGACTCGGAGCCAGAAGTTAAAGAGATAGAGGCAACTCCTGTTGAGGAGCCTGAGAAACCAGCAGCGGAAACAAAAAAACCAGCAGACCCACTAGTAAATGACCCAGCGCTAGTAAAGCGGTTTAGAGATTCCCAAGATTTTATTGCCACGCTCAAGGAAGAGAACAAAGAATTACGAGATCGTGTTGATTCCCTAGCGAAAAGCGTAGAACAGCTTAGCACTGCAGCAAAAACTCCTGATCCTCCGGCGACCAAGGTAGACCAGGCGCAAGCAAATGAAGTGTTTCAAGATATTCTAGACTCGCTACCGGACAATGTGCGTGAAGAAGTCACCACATTCCCCGAATTGTTCAAAGGAATTGACGCTCTCATCAAGCATCGTCTGTCTAGCGCAAACAAAGAGTTTGAGCAGGACATTCAGACGCTACGCAAGTCAAACCATGAGCGGAATGTGCAACAAAGGTTGAATGAAAGACATCAGGCAGCCAATTCTCAGCTAGGAATTACCAACTCAGCGCAGCTAGATCTTGATGATCCGGTGTTTGCGCAGTGGGTGTTGAGCAATAAGCACCGCAAGAATGTTGTGTTGGACTTTGATAACCCCGCTAGCTTTGTGGATCTAGTCCGTTCTTTCTTGTTTGACTATCCAGACAAGGGGATTCGACCTCAAGCAGCCGTGGAGCCAAAGCCCGAACCACTACCAGAAAATCCAAAACGAAAAGCAGCGAGTCATTCCATTCCTTCTCGCCCAATTGTTCGCAATCGTGAGGTCAGAGGGATTCAAACGGAAGAAGACAAGCAAGCTTTTTGGAATAAGCTAATTAGTGAGAATAGGAGCTAATCATGGCGATTACAGCAAATAGTTTTGCGACCACTGCCGGATCTCTTTACGGAGATTTGTCGCAGGAAGACGCATTAACGATTCAATCCAAGATGCTGCCGATTGCAAAAAAGAACCTGACATTTGCTAGGTTTGCGCAAAAGGACAGCAAGGGAACCAACGAAGGCAATGTCATTCGACACCGACGCTACAAGAAGTTCCCGATTAATACTACGCCGCTAGGTGAGGGTGTAACTCCTGATTTCGACACGCTAGAATCAGAAGTAATTTCACATACTGTAAGACAATACGGGCGCTACACGCCAGTAACTGATCTCATGGAGCTTCTCGGCCAAGATCCATATGTCTCAATTATTACCGAGAGACAAGCGATCCAAGCTGCTGAAACAATGGATATGCTGGCGTATAAGCATTTCCGTTCTCCAAGCAATGTGATCTTTACCAATGGCGCTGCTCGAAACGTAGTCAACACCAAGTTATCTACTACAGGAGTAGAGTTCGACGCTGCCATTCGTTTTCTAGAAAACAATGATGCAGTCAAAATGACCGAGATGCTCTCTGCTTCTCCAGGTCAAGAGACTCAGCCAATCCGCGCTGGCTACATTGCCATCTGTCACCCGAATCTACGACAAGATCTGGAAGACATTGTTGGCTTTGTTCCCGTGGAAAAGTACGCCGATACTGGTGCAATCATGGAATATGAAATGGGTTCCTACAATGGAATTCGTTTTATCGCCACAACTCAAGCAGTTCCCTTTGATCGTGATGGAAACACTACGCTAGGAGCAGGAGCAGTAGGCGGAGCTAATGTATTGCAAGATGCTACTACCGGATACGCTCATGTTTACCCAATTGTGATCTTTGCAAAAGACAGCGTGGGTACAGCAACAATTGGCGGAATGGATAGCATTGTTCCTAAAGTAGTTAAGCCAACCCCAAGCGGAACCGACCCCTTGGGACAGCGTGGAACCGTGGGTTATACATTCATGTTTGGCAGTGTCATCCTAAATGAAGATTGGATGGTGTCTGTAGAAACAGCAGTGACTGATCTAAGTGCTTCCGTAACCGCTGGAACAGGCGCTAACTGGTTTAATCCTCCTGCACCTTACGGCTCAAATAGCTAATTTATTACCCAGTAGCTAGTGAGAATCTCACTAGCTACTCACTTATAGGAGCATTACTATGCGAAGTGATAAACAACAAATGAGCTATGTTCCTCAATGCACGGAGCATGTTTCATTTACCAGCATTGCCGCAAGTACAACAGCCGCGCCTGTTGATATTACGGTTCCCCCTGAGTGCATTGTGGAAAAAGTTGTTGTTATTGTAAAAACCAACTTTAACCAGCTTAACGTCGATTTAAGTATCGGCAGCAAAACTAGTGGGACTTTGTTTACACCAACTCCAATTGATGTAAACACGGCTACCAGTAACACCGAAGCGACACCCCAAGTTTATTGGGTTCCCGTATCCTCGCTACCGGATCGGACTGTTCGCTTTAGTCTAGCAAACGCAACGGCTGCCGCTGCAGCAGGCGCAGTCTACGCTTACGTTGTGTATCGTTTCCCTAAGAATGATACCCCAACCAGAGTAGTCTAAGACTACTAATCCAAGGGCCGTGCAAGCGGCCCTGCACTTTTAATAAAAATTTATGAATTACACATACGAACCTCGCCAAGCTTCAAGCTATTACAATAGTGGCACTGGACGCTATCAGACTGTCCAAGATCACCGCAATCTAGCGCCAGAATGGGACGGTAAGACCGAATCCATTCCACCAGGCTACGGAGTTATTCGTGTAGAGATGGGCCGTGAGCAATACGAAAATGATGCTGTGGGTGTTTCGGTCAATGGCTTTCAAGCTGTCATACCCCGTGGGTCTGCCAGAGTGGTTAGCGGTATTCATATTAATCGGCTACTGGAATGTCTAGTCACCGAGTACACGCAGACGCAATACTACAAGCCACCCGAAGGCTACCAACGACCTCGATTTCCGGTAAGTATTATTGTTCCAGTAAAAGACGCTCAAGGAACATTGATAGATTCTCGGACAGGCAGCGAGGTCAAAGCAGAGGCTAAAAGCGTAAAAGCTCCACGCAAGACCAGACATTCTTTAGAAGTAGGAGAGAATGAGCCTGACGCAAGCACAAATCCTGGATAGGGTTAGCACTCTACTCCAAGATGGAAGTTACACTGGAGGCACAGGCAAGCGCTGGCTACCCGCCGAGCTACGCCAATACCTTTATGATGCTCAGCATGAGTTTATTCGGCTGACAGAGTTTCCGATTGTTACCTCTAGCGTAACAATCGTGGAGGCTACTTCGACTTTTAATCGGCCAGCTACTCCTCCGCTGATGGATCTGACAAGAGTACGCATCAACAATACTTCTGTTGAGATTCCCATTCTTGCGCCGAATGTGCTTGACGAACACAATGTAGTGATGGGCCAGCTAGTAGACGCTAACTGGAGAGGTCAAACTGGCCCGATTCGCGCTATTATTCTGGAGCATATGTCGGCTCCAACCTTCGATGTTTACCCCACCCCGACTGCTACTGACCCGCTGTTTAGCTCTACGCTAGTTTCTCCTGTTCCAGTATTTGATGTCACAGGGGATAGTTCTACAGACATTCTGACCACAACTGCTGGAATCATTACCTCGATTACCGACACGGCCATTTTAAAGTTTGATGGCGTGATTGATCCGCCGAGGGATCGACTTCGTTACACAACTGCTCAAGGCGGAACAGGTCATGATGGCACTACCTACGGCGACTCAGAGACTCCGCTAATCAGCCCGATGTTCCACGAAGCACTAGTCTACGGTGTGGCAGAGCGAGCGTATCTAAAAGAAAATGAACTACGAAACATTGAAAAATCCTCGTTGTTTCGCCAAAGATTTCTGGAGCAAGTCGGTTACGCTAGGCGAACCGAGCCTCAACATTCACTGACTAGAAATCGTGGAATTAACAAAAAGAGAATGCGAGTTAGCTGGAGGTGGCGCTAATGGTTGATCTTGTTACTTCGCTAGGCCAGACGGTCACGGTTGAAACTCGTAAGATTATTGGCTCAGACCTAAGTACGGTTAGCA
>Ga0181605_10004809_pt1 | contig 10554 bp, 10 predicted proteins | sample 041ome_11_FD_148676 | JGI IMG/M metagenome (GOLD analysis project Ga0181605, IMG submission 148676) | Coastal salt marsh microbial communities from the Groves Creek Marsh, Skidaway Island, Georgia - 041411US metaG (spades assembly) | ecosystem: Environmental > Aquatic > Marine > Intertidal zone...
GTCTAAGTTAGAGGATGCCTACCTTTATACCGTTGATGACCTTCAGGAAGTCATTCTAGAAAATATGCGTTCCCGGGAACATGCGGCCAATAAAGCAGAGGAAATTGTTGAGGCCGGTGTCAGTGCCTGGCAAAGCCAGCTTCAGGCGTTGGATGTAGTGGATACAATTCGTGCTTTTCGCAGTAGTGTGGAAGAAACGCGAGATCTAGAACTTGAAAAGTCGATGGTCTCCCTACGATCTGGGCAGGACCCTGAGCAGGTACTAAAAAGCCTAGCAAGGAATTTAACGAACAAATTGATGCATTCTCCCACCACTGCACTTAAGCAGGCGGGGGAAGAAGGGCGCACAGAGCATATTGATATTGCCCATGATCTATTCGGGTTAAAAAAGCAGGAAGGCTCTGGTCCAGATTCAGAACAGTAATGGCTCAGTATTAATAGCTGACTCAAACATATAAAAAGTACGAATAAGAAGTACGAAAGGAAATTAATGAAAGCCTCTATTTTGGAAAAACTGCAAAACATTACTGATCGTCATGAAGAGGTCGGCGCGCTCTTGAGTGACCCGGATGTGATTGGCGATCAGAATCGTTTTCGCGACCTGTCAAAAGAGTATGCTGAATTGGAACCGGTGGTGAAAACCTATGCCGATTATTCACAGGTACAAGAAAATATTTCCGAGGCAAAATCATTACTGAAAGATGCCGATGCGGATATGCGTGATATGGCTCAGGAAGAGCTAAAGGCAGGTGAGGAAGAGCTGGCTGGTATTGAGGTGGACTTACAAAAGCTGCTACTACCGAAAGATCCCAACGATGAAAAAAATGTCTTTCTGGAAATCCGTGCCGGTACTGGTGGCGATGAGGCGGCAATTTTTTCTGGCGATTTATTCCGTATGTACTGCAAATATGCAGAAAGTAAACGTTGGAAAGTAGAAGTTCTAAGTGAAAGCCTTGGCGATCACGGTGGCTATAAAGAAATTATCAGCCAGATCATTGGCCAGGGTGTGTACTCCAAGCTCAAATTTGAATCCGGTGCTCACCGAGTGCAGCGTGTTCCCGAAACAGAATCCCAGGGCCGAGTTCATACATCTGCTTGTACCGTTGCCATTATGCCTGCAGCAGATGAAGTGGATGATATTGATATCAATAAGGGAGACCTTCGTATTGATACTTTTCGTGCTTCCGGTGCCGGTGGTCAGCACGTTAACAAAACTGATTCAGCCATTCGTATTACCCACCTGCCAACGGGAATGGTGGTGGAATGCCAGGACGAGCGCTCCCAGCATAAGAACAAAGCACGAGCTATGAGCTTGTTGTCTGCCCGCTTGAAAACGCCCAAGAGGAAGTTGCAGCTCAAAGTATTGCTGAAGAACGTCGTTCTTTGGTGGGTAGCGGCGACCGTTCCGAGCGAATCCGCACCTATAATTATTCTCAGGGTCGGGTGACAGATCACCGTATTAACTTAACCCTTTATAAGCTGGGCGAAGTAATGGAAGGGCAGTTAGATGAAGTAGTTCAGCCGTTGATCAATGAGCATCAGGCTGATCAGTTGGCTGACCTGTCTTCCTAAATTTCATACCTATCTATTCTATGTCTATACTCTCGCCTTATATCTCCACTCCTTTAACTATTTCAGCACTGCTTAAAAAAAGTGCTGAATTATCTACAGTGGGCGATACACCAAGGCTGGATGTAGAAGTCTTGCTGAGTCACATTTTGGATGAAGACCGGTCCTTCCTCTATACCTGGCCCGAGTATCAACTTAACGAACAGCAGCAACAGTGTTTCGATAACTATTTTGAGCGTCGATCCAAGGGTGAGCCAGTGGCACATATCATCGGTCAGCGAGAGTTCTGGTCATTGCCTTTTAAGGTGACACCCGCAACTTTAATACCGCGGCCTGAAACGGAACTGCTTGTTGAGTTAGCACTTGGTCTACCAATGGATGATGGTGCTGAGGTCCTAGACTTGGGCACCGGTACTGGGGCCATCGCCTTGGCCCTAGCCAGTGAAAAAAATCATTGGCAGATTACCGCCGTGGATGCGGTACCCGCCGCTGTGCAATTGGCTGAGGAAAACCGTCAACAACTGAAGAGCCTGCTAAATAAAGGGTTTGCCAATGTACAGGTTTTTCAGAGCGATTGGTTTGCTGAACTAAAAGACCAACTCTTTGATGTGATTGTCAGTAATCCCCCGTATATCTGTGAGGGGGATCAGCATTTGAAACAAGGGGATGTCCGGTTTGAGCCTCTTTCTGCATTGGTGGCTGATGAACAAGGGCTATCTGATCTACAAGCCATTATTAATGGCGCTCAAATATATTTAAAGCCTAATGGTTGGTTGTTGTTAGAGCATGGGTTTGATCAGGGGGCTGTTGTACAAGAGATGATGCACAATGCGGGCTATGAGAGTGTAGCTACACATACTGACCTTGCTGGTAAAGATCGGGTCAGCTTGTGTTGTAAGAGCAGCTGATTCTAGATGGTTTTTTATTTAAGCGATCTGTATTGTCCACCATGAAAAATTAATGGCGATATGGCTTGACTGGAAAAATCTAAGACCCGGCCAATTATAATAGTGTGGTCTCCACCAGAATAGCGATGTTCAATTTCACACTGGAATTGGCAGGGGCTGCTGTCTAGTAAGGGCAGGCCATTTAATCCTGCGTGCCACTCGACGTGTTCAAATTTGTCATCGGCAGGGCTGGCAAACAGTTGTGAAGTTTCTTCTTGTTCCGTTGTCAAAATATTCACAGCAAAGTGGCTGGTTTTCTGAAATAAATCAAACAATCTGGATTCACGGCCAACACACCAGGAGACCAGGGGTGGTTCCAGAGAAACAGAAGAAAAGCTATTCGCCGTCATCCCTTGTGGCTCGCCATTTTCATTCACTGCTGTTATCACCGTAATGCCTGTTGCAAAATTACCCAGGGCGTTTCGTAGAGCACGGATATGTTCTTCTGTCATTGTTATGTTCTCGTGGGTAAATCTTCTGGGTTCAATGGACTGGGCTATGTATGACCAGACGTCAAGGCGGCGTTAGGGTACCTTAACCGTAGATAGTTTCAAAATATGGCTCTTTTGCTATTTTTAACTGGGGGTCTGTTCTTGAAAAGAATGGGTTTCATAACGCCATGCTTTGAGCTTGTCGGACCAAAAATCTGCCGCCAGATCTGCTTTGAGCTTCAGTTGCGTGAGGAAGTCGGCTTTATCGGGTAGATTGCCCCAGACACTGGGCAGAAAGGTCGAGCGATGCGCTCCCACTTCAATAATCAATCCATCCTTTCCTGGGGCCAGTTGTTCCAACAATTCATGTTCATTGGCAAATGACATGGGGGTGGGGGTGCTTAAAACCGAGATTTCTATATGTAACTCTGGTTCTTCATCTAATGCCACAGGTGGGAAGCGGGGGTCGTCAAAAGCTGATGCTATGGCATGGTGAACCACATCCATGACCAGCGGTTCACTGGCTTGAGTTGCACCGATACAACCGCGTAGCTTGCCTTTTTTTCTCAGCGTGACAAAGCTGGCCGCTTGCTGCTGTAGGGCGGGGCTAAAGGCTGTTTCATCAATGCGGAGATCGCGTTGAAATAAAAGACGGATGCGTATACTTTCACGTGCCAGTGACAATAATTCTTTTTGATCTTCAGCTGATAGTTCTATAAATGCTGGTTCAGTTGAAGGAGTTTTAATAGACGGCATAGGCTCCATACCCTACAACTTTATTCTTATCGATTCCAAGAGCTTCAACTGAGTCTCCAGAGTTTCTCAAGTCCAGTGTTTTAATTGACATTCCTTTTTCACAAGTAAGTTTCAATAAGCCGTTGATCCCTTTATGTCCACAGGCTTGTTTGTCGTTGATATTGTCAGCAAAGCTTTCAATCATAGCCGTGGTATTTTGATCGATACGTCGTGCCTCCAGATAGCTGTGATAATGACTAAGGTCAGAGCTAACGATAATCAGCGTTTCATTTCCACCCCACACAGTGCGCAAAACCTCTGCTACTTGATGACTGCTGGCACTGCCAATCACTAATGGTAGCACCATAAAGTCATCTAGTGTGGTTTGTAAAAAGGGGAGTTGTACCTCCAGGCTATGCTCAAATTGGTGAGGTAAGTCATCTACAGTGATTAGAGACTGTTTTACCAGTTTGTCTATGCCTTCACGATCAATAGGAATATCACCTAGTGGTGTGCGAAAGAAGCTGGATGTTGGTGCTGCCAGCCCTGTCAATGGAACGCGATGAGAGGGCCCCAGCAAAATGACCTTTGACAGGCGTTGTGCAACTGGTACCAGCAATTGGTAGGCACTTGCGGCAATGGGGCCGGAGTAAACATAGCCTGCATGGGGAACAATCAGTGCCTTTGGTACGACTGTCTCCTTATCGCTAGAAGAGTTTGCATTAGACAAAAAGTGGTCTAGCTGCCTATGAAGTAGCTCTGGATCATCCGGGTAAAACATACCCGCTACAGCGGGTTCTCTCACTAACATTTAAACCTCATGTAATCTTGTGTGGTCTATAATTATATAGTGCTTAGATACGAAATTTAAAAGAGAGGTCTTCCATGGCGGAATCACCATATCCAACTAGTTTCCCAACAAAATATTGGCATCAGCTCGATGATGGACGTGTACAGTGTGATGTCTGCCCCCGTGAGTGTAAGCTTCATAGGGGGCAGCGTGGACTCTGTTATGTGCGTGGGTGCGAGAACGATGAAATTGTTCTCTATAGCTATGGTCGTTCCAGCGGATTTTGCATTGATCCTATAGAGAAAAAGCCTTTAAACCACTTTTATCCCGGTAGTTCAGTACTGTCTTTTGGCACAGCAGGCTGTAATTTAGCCTGCAAATTTTGTCAGAACTGGGATATGAGTAAATCCAGAGAAATGGATACTCTGGCAGATGCTGCCATGCCTGAACAGTTGGCGGAAACAGCGCAGGAGTTGGGTTGTAAAAGTATCGCTTTTACCTATAACGACCCAGTAATTTTTTTGGAGTATGCAGTCGATGTGGCAAAGGCCTGTCGTGAGCGAGAGATCAATACTGTGGCCGTGAGTGCTGGCTATATTCATGAAAAACCCCGCCAAGAATTTTTCAAGTACATGGATGCTGCAAATATTGACCTAAAAGGATTTACAGACATCTTTTACAAAAAAATCTGCGGGGGTGATTTACAGAATGTGTTGGAAACTATTCAGTACATTGCACATGAAACCGATGTTTGGATGGAGCTGACCACATTGCTGATCCCAGGCCACAATGACTCGGATGATGAGCTGAGCGCGATGACCTCATGGGTAGTGGAGAATGTTGGGCCAGATATCCCCATGCATTTCACCGCATTTCATCCGGACTGGAAAATGATGGATACACCGGCAACACCCCCTGAAACATTAACCAGGGCCCGACACATTGCATTACAAAACGGTGTTCATTATGCCTATACCGGTAATGTACATGATAAGGCTGGAGGCAGTACCTTTTGCCCAAATTGCCAGGAAATGGTGATAGAACGGGATTGGTATCGGCTGGGTTTTTGGGGGCTAACAGAGAAGGGCTGTTGTCACGCCTGTGGCACAACTATTGCCGGACTCTTTGACACCAAGCCGGGAGTCTGGGGGGCAAAGCGGGTTCCGGTTCGCTTATTATCTGGTGTTTAATTTAAAAAGTATTCTTAAACTTTTTGCTTACATAGAGTCTAAGCAGTTGATGGCTAATTGAATGGTCAGAATTAAAACACCAAGTCATACAATAAAAATAAGGTTTTTATTATGAGTTCGCTTCTTTGTCGATGGTATCAAAGCATGCTTGGTTGCTTGCGTTGTTTTGAAGGTATTGCTCCCCTGTTACTGAGAATTTTCCTTGCTCCTATTTTAATTAAGGCAGGTTATGGTAAATTGCAGTTAGGCGCAGAAAATGTGGGCTTTTTTGATCGATTAATGGCTGACCCTAATGTTGTAGCCTGGTTTGGTAACCCTGGTTGGGGACTAGGGCTACCCATGCCTGATTTACTGGCCGCGTTAGCTGGTTGGACAGAATTTCTTGGAGGCTGGTTGCTGTTGTTTGGTTTGTTAACACGCCTTATTAGTATTCCTCTGATGTTAACGATGATTGTTGCTGCAGCTACCGCTCATTGGAGTAATGGTTGGCATGCACTGCCGGAAGCTAAACTAACGGTGCCCTGGGAATGGCGAGCAGATTTAATCGAGGAAGGATTGGATCGTAAAAGTCGTGCTGTTTCTATCCTTAAAGAGCATGGCAATTATGATTACCTGACTTCCGCGGGCTCCTTTACGGTACTAAAGAATGGCATTGAATTTTCGGCTACCTATTTTATTATGCTGTTGAGTTTGTTGTTTACGGGTGGAGGGCGCTTTACTAGCCTGGATTATTGGTTATGCCGTTCCTGTTCACGAAAAGAATGACAACTTTGCAATGACAACTTTATTCTCTTGATTTCCCTGTTATAAACCCTCTATGACGAGAGAATTTAGCAAACCCATCTCTGTAGTGATCCCGTGCTATAATGGATACCCTTCCAGCCCAAAGGTCTGTTTTATAGAGCAGGCCAACCTTCTTTTTAAATAGGTACTAGTTGGTCAATAGGCTCTATCAACAGATGTTAGAGTATTCATGTGTTATCAACCCATCAGCAATCTTCCATCGGCAATTTTATGAGTGAACAGAACAGTCCGAACTCTGGACAAACCCCTAAGGAAAACCAGCAAAAACAATCAGGGCGTCGTGGGCGTCATTCTCGTGGTGGGGGCGAGAAAAAATCAACGGCTGAATGGGATCTATCCCAATTTGAAGTTGAGGCCGTTGAAGGCAAAACACGCTTCCATGATTTGGATTTGCCACTGACGCTAATGCATGGCATTGCAGACCTTGGTTTTAAATACTGTTCACCCATTCAAGCGCAATCATTACCCTACACATTGCGTGCTCATGATGTGGTTGGTAAGGCCCAGACGGGAACAGGGAAAACAGCAGCATTTCTGGTGACAATTATCACTGAATTTTTGAATAACCCGGTAGATGATGAACACTATGCCGGTGAAACTAGGTCACTGATTATTGCACCGACACGTGAGTTGGTGATGCAAATAGCCGATGATGCTCGAGCGTTATGTAAATATACCGGGTTAAAGGTTCATACCCTTGTTGGTGGTATGGACTACGATAAACAAAAGCGTCATTTGCAAGAAAGTCTCTGCGATATTTTAGTGGCGACCCCAGGCCGTTTACTAGACTTTGCCGGTAGTCGAGATGTCTATTTGGATCGCACTGAAATTTTGGTGTTAGATGAAGCAGACAGAATGTTGGACATGGGTTTTATCCCTCAAGTGCGACGTATTGTCCGTTTGACACCACATCGCGAAAGTCGTCAAACCCTGTTTTTCTCAGCAACGTTTACCCCAGAAGTCATGAACCTGGCTGATCAGTGGACAATAGATCCTTCTCATGTGGAAATTGAACCAGAGAGTGTTGCCACGGATACGGTGGATCAAAAGGTATTTATCACTTCGGCTGAAGAGAAATTTAGTTTGCTCTATAACATCATTAATCAAGATGATGTAGAAAGTGTGATTGTTTTTGCTAACCGTCGCGATCAGTGCCGTCGGTTACAAGAAAAGCTTAGAAAGAAAGGTTTTGCCGTGGGATTACTCTCAGGTGATGTGCCTCAAGGCAAGCGCGTGCGAACCCTTGAAGATTTTAAATCCGGTAAATTAAAAGTACTGGTGGCCACCGATGTGGCAGGCCGAGGCATTCATATTGATGGTATTAGCCATGTGGTGAATTACACCTTACCGGAAGAATCTGAGGACTACGTTCATCGCATTGGCCGAACGGGTCGTGCGGGAAAAAGTGGTACGTCTATTAGTTTTGCCTGTGAAGATGATGCGTTCCTATTAGAGCCGATTCAGGAGCTATTAGGTAAAAAACTCACTTGTGAGTTGCCCGACGAATCACTTTTACAAAAATAATACATTTAACTTTTAAGTATTAACTTTAAGATTGTTCTGGCGCTTTTCCCTGGGGCTATTTTTCTTGGAGTTTTTCCTTTTCTAGCTTTTGTTCTTCAAACTCTTTCTTTTGAAGAAGAGGCATGCGCTCGATCCAGAATGCTGTAGCACCAATCACCGATGCTGGCATAGTAAACAGGTTTAAAATAGGAATGGTTGTGGCAATTAATACACAGCCGCCAAAACTTAAAGATATCAGCCGGCGCTCTCGTAACTCACCTATCAGTTTGTAAAACCCTATTTGATTATTGTCAGCCGGGTAATCAATATACTGTAGTGCCAGCGACCAGGCCCCCCAGAAAAACACAATGACTGGGGCCAACAAATTAAGTACGGGTATAAAAGACAGGATCAATGTGAGGATTAATATACCAATAATCCTGGGTAAAAAGTACCCCAATTTTATTATTTCTCTTGCTACAGACCGCCCCGCTAACGCTAAAATTTCTTTTTTCGTCATAGGGTTGGATGGTTTTTTATCATTCAGGACTTCTTCTACGCGTTCAGAGAGCGGGCCATAAAACGGCGACGCCAGAATATTGCCAATAATTGCAAAACTGTAGCCATAAACTAGCAGCAAAAAGCCACCAAAAAGCACCCAAAAAAGCCAGGCAATAAAATCTAGCCATCCGGGGACTTTCGCAATTAACCAGCCGAGTACACCATCAAATTGCGCAATAGCGAACCATGTTAAAAAAACAAATAACACTAGGTTTATTAGCATCGGTGCAATGACGAACCAACGAATTCTGGGATGGTTAAGTAATCGAAGCCCCTGTAATAAATATTTGGGACCACTCTGAAGCGGTTTTGTCATTGGGTGTCCTTGTGTTCCTGTTTTATTCGATTGCTTTATTAACTGGTTTCTTCAACGGGATATATTCAGCTTGTTACATTGAAGCAATGTCAGTTTAGGATCAATTAAGTAAATAATGCTATTGTAAGATTGTCGTTTTAATATCTACAGCCTAGAAATGTAATGATTAGGTAAGTGGTGGGTCATCATAAAAGGAGAGTAGCAGTGAAAACATTGTTTAAGATTGTTGCAGGATTGGCGATAGTGCTAATCATTGTATTGGTTATCGGGGTTCTCAACCTTGATAAAGGAATAAAAGCTATTGTTGAGACAGTTGGCCCTGAGCTGACTCAATCCAGTGTGACACTTGATGATGTTGACCTGTCTTTAACATCCGGAGAAGGGAGCTTAAAGGGGCTTGTTGTAGGAAATCCTTCAGGATTTAAAACCCCTAATGCCTTTTCTTTGGGTGAAATTGCCCTGGCAATCGACCCCGAATCAGTCACTTCCGATACCATTGTGATCAAAAGCATTCGGATTATTGCACCAGAAATTACTTATGAGTCCGCTAAGGGTACGACTAACCTTGATCAGCTCCAGAAAAATGTTGAAAAGGCTGTAGGTTCAGGTGGTTCTTCAGCGGCAGCAAGTGATGATGCATCCACTGATAGTGGTGCTGAGAAGAAGTTGATTATCAAAGATTTAAAAATATCTGATGGGAAAATCAACTACAGCAATGCATTGTTGGGTGATAAGCCGATCAGTTTGCCGCTGCCTCCCATTCAGCTCACGGGTATTGGTGAAAGCTCTGGTGGTGCGAGCTCAGCAGAAGTGGTAAAGCAAATTCTTGCTGCTATCAATAAAAATGCTGCTAGTGCTGTTACTAATTCCGGCGCACTGAAAGATGTTGGCAATAAAGTAAAAGAGCAAGCTAAAGAAAAAGTGCAGGAAAAACTGGAAGGCCTAAAAGGACTATTAAACCGTTAATGGCTATTTAGCTATTTGGTCAGACTAGAACGTAGCTTGTAGTACAAGTATTAAGTAACCTCTTAATTCAGGGGTTCCTTTAAAGGTAAGACAGGGCATTAGATAACTAGCTTTAAGTACGTAAACTAGCATCTAATGCCCTGTCTTACGTTGTCCCTTTTTTTAATCAGTATTGTTAATTAACGATTCATACCCACAAAGATTTTATGGCTTGTCGTAGCTGGGACTGTTATAGTTGCAAGCTCGAGGTGCCCTTCGGTCGGCACCCCTTTTACCCTAAGTAGTGTTCTCGGTCGTTTCTACTCGATATTTACCAGACGCCTTATTTAATGGTTATCAGTCCAAGACCGTACCTGTGACAAATGCGCAGGGCAGGCTGATACCGGAGTTTTACCCTTTATGTTATTTACTGAACTCGGCCTTTCGGCCGATATACTTCGCGCTGTGTCTGAACAAGGCTACAGCGAACCTACACCTATTCAAGCTAAAGCCATTCCTGTCGTCCTTGAAGGCCGTGATGTTTTGGCGGGTGCCCAAACCGGCACCGGCAAAACTGCTGGTTTTACATTACCTCTATTGCAAAAATTAAGTGAGCAAAAACCAGCCAAAGGTAATAGGCCTGTTCGTGCACTGGTGCTCACACCTACCAGAGAACTGGCCGCTCAAGTGGCTGAAAGTGTTCAAACCTATAGCAAGCATCTACCCATTCGTTCGGCCGTTATTTTTGGTGGTGTTAAGATTA
>Ga0181605_10004840_pt1 | contig 10522 bp, 10 predicted proteins | sample 041ome_11_FD_148676 | JGI IMG/M metagenome (GOLD analysis project Ga0181605, IMG submission 148676) | Coastal salt marsh microbial communities from the Groves Creek Marsh, Skidaway Island, Georgia - 041411US metaG (spades assembly) | ecosystem: Environmental > Aquatic > Marine > Intertidal zone...
CCATTGATTTTCTGGGTTTTGTAAATTCGCTGTTCTGGTACCAGATTTAATTTAAATTCAGTACCGTCTTGGCAATGAGCGGTGAGTATTCTCAAATCAACATCATCCCTATGAAAACCAACCACAAAACCATTTTCCTGATTAATAGAGACAGCCCTGCCATCTAGCTTTATATGGGATGCATTTTCTGCTTTAAAGATTATCAAGCCACCTTGAATAGCCTTTCCTTTGACAGGGTTAATGCATGCGTTTGCAGAACCAAAAGAAAATAGAATGAGGAAGGTTAAAACAGCTGATAAAGTTCCAATTTTAGTCAAACTTTGCTTGAAGCAATTACAGCTTATAGTTACCATGGCAATAAATTTATCCCTCTCTCTAGTGTTTTGAAACATATTCAGAACGAATTTATAAGATACTATATTATGACACATTCACATGAAAAAATGATAATTATTGGCGCAGGCGCTGCTGGATTTACTGCGGCGATATATGCAGCTAGGGCAAATTTATCGCCAGTTGTGCTGGCAGGCTTGCAACCAGGGGGACAGCTTACAATAACCACCGATGTTGAAAATTACCCTGGTTTCTCAGAGGTTGTTCAAGGCCCCTGGCTTATGCAAGAAATGCAACAGCAGGCCGAGAATGTTGGCACACGCGTGATATATGATATCGCAACCTCCATCGAAACCGATACACACCCTATGCGGGTCAAGCTTGATGGGGGTGATACGATGACAGCTGATACGATTGTAATTGCAACAGGAGCACAAGCTCGCTGGCTAGGACTTGAAAGTGAAAATACATTTAATGGTAGAGGTGTGTCTGCATGCGCAACCTGTGACGGATTTTTTTACAAAGAGCGTGATGTAGTGGTTGTTGGAGGCGGTAATACGGCAGTAGAGGAAGCACTGTACCTATCAAACTTATGTAAGTCAGTAACACTTATTCATCGCCGTGATAGTCTTCGTGCAGAACAAATATTACAAGAACGTCTTTTTAAGCAGCCAAATGTTTCTATAGAATGGAATTATAATATTGCAGAAATTCTGGGGGACGATACTGGCGTAACTGCAGTGAGCCTTAAATCTACTACTAATGATTCTGAAAAGCAGATCAGCGCACATGGTGTATTTGTTGCGATTGGCCATGACCCTGCAACCAAGCCATTTCAAGATATCCTCGACCTGGATAATGAAGGGTATATTCTGGTGAAATCTGGGACAACCCTAACGTCGCAAACCGGTATTTTTGCTGCTGGAGACTGTGTTGATAAGATATATCGTCAGGCTGTAACGGCTGCTGGGATGGGTTGTATGGCGGCGCTGGATGCTGAAAAATACTTAGCATCTCTTAATGATTAAGTAGCGTTACCTGGATTGCTTTTTATCCATCATCATGATGCCTTTGGTCACGCAACGGCTGGCGCTTTTGGACTTGGTATTCGGATAGAGAAATTAATCGCTCCTGCAAAAAGCCCAGCGGCGATTGCAATGCTCCACATAGTCTGGTAGCTGCCAGATACATCATAAACATAACCCGCATACCAAGCACCAAAGAAGGAGCCTATCTGATGCGATAGGAATACCATTCCATACAACATTGTTACATGCTTAGCCCCGAAAAATACCACAACAAGTCCGCTGGTAAGCGGAATTGTTCCAAGCCACAACAACCCTATGGCAGCGCCAAAAAACAAGGCCATAGCAGTGGAGGGGGGGATAAACACAAACAAGGCAATTACGAGCGAGCGAAGAATATAAATACCAGCAAGGAGGTTCTTTTTTGAATATTTTCCGCCTAAATATCCAGCTGTAAAGGAGCCGATTATGTTAAACAAACCAACAAGCGCAAGTGCCCAGCTGCCTGTTGTAGGGGTAAGTCCAATATCAGTTATGTAAGTTGGAAGATGAGTTGCGATGAACGCAACATGCAATCCACATACGAAGAAACCAGTTGTTAGTAATAGGTAATTTCTATCTTTAAAGGCAGTTGAGAGCGCCTGTTTTGCAGTAATTGTGTTTGCGAGGTCAGCTGTTGACGCGCGTTGCCCTTTGGGTATGCGTAAACCTAGTGAAAAAATTGTAACAACAGCAACACAAGCAGCAAGTGCCATATAGGCTATTTGCCATCCAAAGTTAGAAAGCAGTGCTTGGCTGAAGGGTAGCATCATAAACTGACCGAAAGATCCGATTGCAGTGACCAATCCAAGCGCGATGCCTGTTTTTTCTTTTGGTGCAACTTTAGCAACGGCCCCCAAAGCAACAGACATGCCAGCACTAGCAAGTGCCATTCCGATCAAAAGCTGCCCGACTATCAGAGTTGCAGGGCTCATAAAACCAGCCATCAAAAGCAAACCTGTCATGTAGAAAAGCCCGCCTGCCATGCAAACGCGCGCAGGACCATATTTATCAGCCATCGCACCAAATATAGGTGCTGCAAGTCCCCATGCTAAATTTTGAAGCGCTATGGCGAGTGAGAATAAAGTTCTTCCCTCTCCGAGTACGTCGCTTATCGGTTGTAGAAATATACCAAAACTTTGACGAACACCCATTCCGATTGAAATAATGATTCCACTTGATATAAGAACAATAATCCAATTAACTTTTGGCAAGTCGGCTGTTTGAATAGACACAATAAGAACCTAATTCGGGACAAGATATGAGTGTCCATACAATCACAAAATTATAAGAGACTGTCTAGCGATAATTTCTTGTCCTAGAATCCTTACTAATTAGGGAAACCTTGCAAATTAGGTTTCTAATCATCAAAATTCAGAAGCCGAATCTCAGAGGCCTGAGGCCAGCGACCACTATCTGTTATTTTAAGAAATAATTTCTGGCCCTCATTTAGGTAATAAATCCCGAAATTTCGCAGTGTTTTTAGATGCAAAAAGACATCTGCTTCTTCGTCGCCCACCTTTACAAAACCATATCCTTTTGCGGTGTTAAAGAACTTAACACTACCGCGAACCTCATCTTCTAATGGTTTTGAGTCTGATGGGATCGTATCAGATTTAGGCCATTTTATGGATATAATCTCTTTAACAACGTCACCGCGTTGATTGGATGTTACCGTAAGATGGAGTTTATCAGTCTCATAAACTGTTGATAAACCAAAACGTTCTAATACTGAACGATGTAAAGATATTTCTGAATCACCAATTGTAACAAATCCATACCCTTTTTTTTAATACCATGACACTGTGGCAATCTGTACCGTTTCATCCATCATAAATACCCAATAAAATCTAACATCAACAAAAGTAAATCATTCAAACTGCACAAATAGGCCAGCCCGCTAAACAAAATGTTCAAGAGACTTAGGAATATTTTTCTGTGCTGATAGGATTAACGAGTAAACTTTAATAATTCGTAAAATTATGTGCGAAAAGATCGAACTTACCTAAGTTTTTTAATAGATTCGTCAATATTTTGAACAACAGCTGATATATATTCAGTGGTTGTTGATGCCGTTTTGGCATTATTTCCAAAGGTAATTTCCCTAGATGAAGTGACCAGCCCGCCTTGATATCCTAAATCGTTGTTTACATAGTTTAATCCACAAAGAGCCATAGATGCATCTGCACCTTGAGCCCCAAAGCCTGGTATCAAGAAGGGGCATGATGGAAGTAACGCTCTCATTGATTTGGCTTCGGCAGGGTTTGTTGCTCCAATTACTACTCCTATTGAAGACCAACCTGTTTCGCCTCGATATGAGTTGATAATTGGAGAGAGCTTATGTGCTAAATGTTGATATATAGGCTTATTGTCAGAGCGCAACTCCTGCAAATCGGCTGAACCAGGATTGCTGGTTCTGAGTAGAATAAATAACCCTGCATTGCATCTTATCGCTTCATAAATAAACGGCTCCAAGGTATCTAAGCCAAGAAAAGGATTAACAGTAAGAGCATCTGCATAAAAGGGTGCGTTTTCTGAAAGCCACGCATCGGCATAGGCAACAGAAGTCGACCCGATATCACCTCGTTTAGCATCCATAATCACCAGCAGGCCTGCATCATGCGCGGCTCTGCCAATCCGCTGAAGAACTTCCATTCCTTCTGGGCCAAATTTCTCAAACAGCGCAACCTGTGGTTTTATGGCTGGAACGCGGTTTTGAGCGGCTTCAATACAAGCCAGAGAAAATGATGCCAACTTTTCAATCTGCTTTTTTGTACTAGACCCTCTAAATAATTCTGGCATTAATGAGATATGGGGATCTATACCAACACATAAAGGTGTTTGATTTTTCTCCAGCGCAATGGATAATCGATCGCCAAAAGTCATTCTATTTATTTTATCTACCATTATAGGCTAAATATCCTACGTTGTTCCTAGTTTTTCAATCAGGCCTACAGCAGCACGGTAGGTGGATAATAAGATATCCTGCTCGGCAAGCACCTCTTTGTCGAGGCCCCGCATTTTAATTATTTGACGCATAATTTTCGGCTCAAATCCAGTTGCACGAGCTTCTGAATATATGTCACGTATATCAGCCATAAGAGCTCTTTTTTCTTCTTCTAGGCGTTCAATGCGCTCAATATATTGTGAAAGCTGATTAGCGCTTGTGTTAGCTGATGGGGTTGCTTCTGACATGGTCTCTTAGCCTTTTTAATGGGAATAGTTCCTTTTTGATTTGTGTTTGGTGTATACCATAACTTTTTGCCTAGATTAGATGTTTTCTGGATTACTTTACGTTTGGTAATTTTTTTTCCATTCAGAATAGGGCATACCGTAAATTATCTCTCTTGCTTCTTCTTTAGACAGTGAAATCTCTTTTTCTTCGGCGGCATCTTGGTACCAGCCAGAAAGGCAATTTCTGCAAAACCCCGCTAAATTCATAAGATCAATATTCTGAACATCAGTTCTATTCTGCAGATGAGAAACAAGCCGGCGAAAGGCTGCTGCCTGACATTCAAGTTCTGTTTGTGTGAAATTATTATCTGTTGTTTTCATGCGTTAACTCCTAAGCAAGATTTGCATGTAACTTCTCTATTTTAAAAATACAAGTTCATGCTCTAATAAATAACGTGATTATTTTATTCTAATAGTTGATACAACTTCAAAATAGGATATTATTAAAAAGTTGCTTAAAAAACTTTGCCAAGACTAATAAGTGTGAATATCTTACATTCAAAATAAAGCCGAGGCTAATATGAAAAAACGCCCCTTAATTTCTGAAGCCCAAAGCGCTGATAAGTTTGAGCGGATTCGGCGCGCACATCAGTCTGAAGTAGCTGAAGATTATGTAGAGATGATAGCAGAATTGATCGAGGAAACAGGAGAGGCACGGGCCGTGGATTTGGCCACACGTTTTGGCGTTACTAGTCCGACTGTTAATGCAACCATCCAAAGATTACAGAGAGAAGGTCTGGTGGAGAGCAAGCCATATCGGTCTATTTTTCTTACACAGGCAGGCACACATCTGGCCGAGGAAAGCCGTGATAAGCATCGGGTGGTTCGTGATTTTCTAATTGCAATTGGTGTTAATAACGACGTTGCAGAACAAGATGCAGAAGGCGTTGAGCATCATGTAAGCGAGGAGACTTTATCGAAATTTAAAGAATTTTTAGAAAGCCAGTCTTAGATTTTTTTTGCTCTCTCTAATATTGGTGTTTTTATCTATGGGTCTGTTTATTTATTGAGTGCATTGTCCCCAAGATAAAAATAATATTTTCGGTATCTATTATTTGCTATTTTATGGTTGGAGGTTCCAGCCAAGCCTGTCCATTCAATGCCTGCAATAGACGGTATGCGGTGCTTTTGTGATAATACGATTATAGGGGAGGGCGATACGGCATTATAACTGAATTTCAGCTCAAAATGATTTCCAGGGTGATTATCACTATCATAAACCGTAATTTGCACAGGGTCTTTGTAGAAATACCATTTTAATATAGCTGCTGTTGCCCGTCTGTCGGCAATGATTGTTCGTGCGTTATTTATTTCAATCTGCCTCTTTAGGTCAGCTGATAATGCTTGCCATCCCCTAACCCGTCGCAATGGGTCCGATTCAGGTGTAAGACTTCCTAATTGTCCTGTAACTGTTATACTAACGATAATGATACCTATTAGAGTATTTATGAAAATAGTTGCATGGCTTAGGGTTTGCCTTGAAAAATTACCGAGCCATCCTGCCACAAGCAAAGTAGCAGCAGGATAGGCAGCGACAGCCCAATTCGCATTAGCTTCTTTTAAATATGCTTGTATTGAAATAATTACCAAAACTGGAAGGCAAAAAATAAGTAAGAATAAACTATGTTTTTGCCATCTAAAAATAGCAGCAAAAAAGCAAACAAGGCTTAACGGCCCAAATACGAAAATCTGCGTCTGCCAAAAATCAATAACGCTAGTAAGTGAATAAGATGGCATAGATAAATTAGCATTTTCCGATAAATGGATAATCGTAACCAATCCATTTTCTAGGTTCCAGACAAGATTTGGCAACATTACGACCAAGCTGCCTGATAGTAGGTTTAGCAAACACACAAATCGCTTAAAATAAGAGGAGACATGCCCTGTGACCAGCCATATAGCAGAGCATAGCAGAAAATATGCCCCTGCATATTTGGAAAGCATAGCAAAACCAACAACAAGGCCAGCAAGTAAAAATTTTCGAGAAGATAAATGCCTTACTGAGTTTGACGGAAGTAGCAGATATAAAGCAATGCACCAGAATAATAACATTGGCGTATCTGTAGAAATTATAGCACTACCAAGAGAGACAGCAGGCATTAATGCCCATAATAAAGCGGCAATTCTGGCGATTTTGCCTGCTCTTGGATTATCATCATATAACCGGTAGGCACATCGCCATAAAATAAGAGTAATTATAAATTGAATTATCGGCGTAAAAACGCGCACCCCAAAACTGCTGTGCCCAAAAAGAGCATGGGAAATTCCGATTATCCAAGCAATTAATGGAGGCTTAGAATAATATCCAAATGATAAGTCCTGACTCCACACCCAATATTGCGCTTCATCTACGCCAAGCTCGAGCGGCGTTATATAAAGTGCAACAAGCCGAGCTATCAGTAGACAGACTAATCCTACAAAAAGAATGATATCTGCTTTGGTCCATTCATAGGATTCATGCATCATACTTGGTTGCTTGAAATAATTCTGGAAATGGCTTCCCATTTTTATCTGTCCCAGTGCTACCAATCTCAAATATTACAAAAAAACTTAGTTTTAAGATTGTCTTTTGTGTTACTAATACCAAATTTCACATGAAATTGAGATTAAATCAAATGCGTGTTTTAATATGAATGTGTAATTGAATAATGATTATTAATTATTTGGCTAGATAAAGCTAAATTGAGAGTGTGTATGAACAAAGATATTGTAACCGAAATAGAGGAAATTATAGAGGAATTCTCGTTTTTTGATGACTGGGCCGACAGGTACCAGCATTTAATTGACCTTGGCAGAAAATTGCCAAATATTCCCGAAGAATATCAAAATGATAACTATAAGCTGTCTGGGTGTCAGTCAACAGTTTGGTTTGTTGCACATAAAACAGATACTGATTTAATAGAGTTTAAGGCGCAGTCCGATGCTGCAATCGTCCAAGGCCTTGTGGCTCTAATGCTGCGCGTATATTCCAATCGAACAGCTGATGAGATTTTAAGCACGAGCTCTGATTTTTTAACTCAAATTGGACTTGATAAACATTTATCGCCTACTCGAAAAAATGGGTTAGCTGCAATGACATCTAACATTAAATTATCGGCATCACAATTGCACAAATAAACAGCTTGTATTCTAAAAAAGCACATTAAAATCGGTACTGTTTCAAGATCAGAATTAAACTTTGAATTCAGCTAATTTGTCTCTCTCTCCGCCCTTGGTGTGCATCCATAGGTCTCACGATAACATTTCGAAAAATGAGAGGCAGAAATAAAGCCACAGGCAAGTGCCACTGATAAAATCGACATTGAGGTCTGACGTAGTAAATAGCGAGCCCTGGCAAGACGCAAATTTAAATAATGTCTGGTAGGTGTGATCTGCATATATTTCTTAAATAATCTCTCTAATTGTCTAGTAGATAGATTTGCCTGCTCTGCCAGTTCTGTCTGGGATAATGGCTCTTCTAGATTCGCCTCCATATTCGCAACTACTTTTAATAGCTTAGGGTGTGAGACACCAAGGCGAGAGCGCAGCTCTATTCGTTGACGATCGTGGCTATCCCTAATTCTATCATGGATGAAGGTTTCAGAAATTTCAGCTGCCAGTTTTGCCCCATGTGCCTGAGATATAAGATGCAGCATCATATCAAGTGCAGCGGTTCCGCCAGAACAGGTTATGTGTGTTCCATCAATCTCAAATAAATCATTGGTAATTTCAAGATGTGGGAATTCTTCACGCATTGCATCTATATTCTCCCAGTGAATGGTACATCGCCTCTCATCTAGCATTCCCGCTTTTGCTAGAACATAAGTGCCACTGCAAATCGCGCCAACAGTAATACCATTTCGCTCTAGGCGTCTTACGATGGCAAGGGTTGCTTTATCTGTGTGCTTTTCAACGTTTGTGCCGCTACATATTAAAACAAGTTTGCATTTAAATAGCGCGTCTAAACTGTTATTTATGGAAACTTCAAGACCGTTTGATGCACGCACGGCTGTATCAGATATATGCGTGGTAACCCAACTAAATAGCGGTTGTTCCCGTAGTCTATTTGCAGCGCGTAACGGCTCTACAGCAGCTGAAAAGGCAAGCAAGGAAAAATCGTTCAATAATAAAAATCCAACCTGAACAGTATCAAGCTCAGAGCGCGGCTTTAACATATATTTAATCGCGTCCCCCTTCAATAAAGAGCTCCTATCGCAAAGTTTATAACTTTTACCTTTATCCTATCTTTTGATATCGTAAAACTAATATCTTAATATTTCATGATAAAAGGATAAAGTTGAGTTTGTGGACGTTTTCTGATTAGTTCATGTCGAATAAAAAACGGTATGAAGAAATCAAGTGTATACACCCGTGAAAAGAAGCTATGTGATACAGGTTATTGTCCCGTGCCCATCTGGTGCCTATCTGGTGCCTATCCTGTTTAAGATTAATCCCATAAAAGGAGCCTATCATGAGTGATATCGAAATTGCCCGTAATGCGACAGTTAAACCGATTTCTGAAATTGGGCAAAAACTGGATATCCCAAACAACGCTATGATTCCGTTTGGCCATGATAAAGCAAAGATCAGTCTTGATTGGCTGGACCAGCAACCATTGCGAGATAATGCAAAGCTGATATTGGTTACTGCCATTAACCCTACGCCCGCAGGTGAGGGTAAAACAACAACATCTGTTGGATTAGGAGATGGTATAAACCGGATTGGGAAGAATTCTATTACCTGCCTGCGGGAACCTTCTCTTGGCCCATGTTTTGGAATGAAAGGCGGGGCAGCTGGCGGTGGTTATGCTCAAGTTGTGCCCATGGAGGATATAAATCTTCATTTTACAGGCGATTTTCACGCGATTACATCTGCACATAATTTGCTCTCTGCTATGATAGATAATCACATCTATTGGGGTAATGATCTTAATATAGATACAAGGCGCATTGTTTGGCGCCGTGTGCTTGATATGAATGATAGAGCATTGCGCCAAAACACAGTGTCGCTTGGCGGCATTGCGAACGGATTTCCGCGCGAATCTGGGTTCGATATTACCGTTGCTTCTGAGATTATGGCCATCTTGTGTCTTGCAGGCGATCTTGACAATTTGCAATCCAGATTAGGTGATATTATTATTGGATATCGCCGTGACAAATCAGCTGTTTTTTGCCGTGATATTAAAGCAGATGGAGCTATGACCGTTTTATTGAAAGGCGCTATACAGCCGAATTTGGTTCAAACATTAGAATCAAACCCAGCATTTATTCATGGCGGTCCTTTTGCGAATATAGCACATGGTTGCAATTCTGTAATTGCAACAAAAGCAGCGTTAAAATTAGCAGATTATGTTGTCACTGAGGCCGGTTTTGGAGCTGACCTTGGTGCTGAGAAATTTTTTGATATTAAATGCCGCAAGGCTGGCCTTAGCCCATCTTGCGTTGTGCTTGTCGCCACTGTAAGAGCGCTGAAGATGAATGGCGGGATTGGCAAGGATGAGCTGGGGGTAGAGAATTTAGAGGCTATCCAGCAGGGCAGTGTTAATCTTCTAAGGCATTTGGAAAATCTCGCTAAATTTGGGGTTCCGTCCATCGTAGCCATAAATCATTTTGTAACGGACACACCAGCAGAAATAGAACTGGTAAAGAATATTGTTCAGAGGGTCGGGGTTGAGGCTGTTGAATGCAGGCACTGGGCTGATGGCTCTAAGGGAACCGAAGAGCTAGCGCATAAAGTTGTGGACACCTGTGATAATGGGCAGGCTAATTTCACCCCGCTTTATCCAGATTCTATGCCATTAATTGAAAAAATTAATAAGGTTGCAACTGAGATTTATCGTGCAGATGAGATTGTGGCTGATAAGAAAATTCTGAACCAGCTGGCTGAATGGGAGGAGGCGGGTTATGGTAATT
>Ga0181605_10004844_pt1 | contig 10514 bp, 10 predicted proteins | sample 041ome_11_FD_148676 | JGI IMG/M metagenome (GOLD analysis project Ga0181605, IMG submission 148676) | Coastal salt marsh microbial communities from the Groves Creek Marsh, Skidaway Island, Georgia - 041411US metaG (spades assembly) | ecosystem: Environmental > Aquatic > Marine > Intertidal zone...
TTTATGTATTAATAATGAACTTAGTAATATACTAAAAATCATATATATACAAATTTTGTATATTTTTTATTGATATTAGTTGATTATTATTTTTTAATATAGTATAATTTTATTTGTTCGGAGTTACTCCAGTAGCTGTATTCACCAATGCAGTATGAAGTTTCTCTCCTCAGGTAAACTTTTACTTTTTTCATTGACTCCGAACACCCCCAAATAATCTGAATTCTTTCCTATCTCAATAATAATAAGAAGAAGTTAATTGAGAGTTTTTTGTTGAGATTTAAATAATGAGATTATGAATTAAAAGAAAGTATAATTGCTAACCATCTTTTAATCCTTATTGGAACTCCCTCATATGAAATTTATCGAACTGGGTCTGAGTGACTCATTGGTATCTGCTGTCGAAAAAAATGGATACACAGAGTCTACTCCTATACAAGCACAAGCAATACCTAAAATCCTAGCAGGAAAGAATCTTCTTGCTGCTGCAGAGACTGGTACTGGAAAAACGGCTGCATTTGCTTTACCAATTATTCAAAAACTGAATAACAAAAATCAAGGCAAGTATAAAAGAATCAAAGCATTAGTTCTTACACCAACGAGAGAATTAGCTTCACAGGTTGGAAGTAATTTTAAAAAGTATGCAAGCCATTCCAATTTGAGAATTGTTGATGTTTATGGAGGTGTAAAAATTTCTCAACAAATTAAGCAATTAAGCAATGGGACAGATATATTGGTAGCTACTCCAGGACGTTTAATTGACTTAATGAACCAAAATCAATTAGACATATCCAATATTGACATCTTTGTTTTAGATGAAGCAGATAGGATGTTAGATATGGGATTTATGCCTGATATTAAAAGAATTATTAAGCAACTTCCTTTGGAAAAGCAAACTGTGATGTTCTCTGCAACTTTCTCAAAGGAAATAAAGAAATTAGCCAATTCATTAATGACTGATGCGGAAGAAATATCAATAAGCAAAAGTAATAGTTCTGCTAAAAATATCAAACAATTTGTATATCCAGTTGATAAGTCTAGAAAACAAGAGTTGTTAACTCATCTAATTAAAGAAAAGTCTTGGTATCAAGTATTGGTTTTTAGTAGGACAAAGTACGGTGCAAACCGTATTGTAACCAGACTAGGGAAATCCAAGATTAGTGCTGCAGCAATCCATGGCGATAAAAGCCAATCTCAACGTTCCAAGGCATTATTAGATTTTAAAAAGGGAAGGCTAAATGTTCTAGTTGCTACAGATATTGCATCAAGAGGTATCGATATTAATAAGCTTCAACAGGTGGTTAATTTTGATTTACCCAATGCACCAGAAGATTATGTTCATAGAATCGGCAGAACGGGCAGGGCAGGTGAATCGGGTATAGCTATTTCTTTGGTAAGTACTGATGAAATAAAACAACTAGGTGGAATTGAGAAATTAACTCGTAAAAAAATTGAACAAGTTTTTATTGATGGATTTGAACCAGAACATAATTTGCCTGAGATAAAAATTGATAAGAAACCGAAGTTTAAGAAGAAAACTTTTTTTAAAAAGAAAAAGAAAGGTTTATTTGGAAAAAGAAACAGTAAGGCCAAACATTAACTCCCTTGCTGTGACTAAGCGATATTCCCATCTATGTATCAGCCACAAGCAGAAGTTAATTGAGAAGCATTTTAGTGAGATTTAATGCTCAGGAGTGCCTTGCCAAAGCATACTATATCCTACTTCATAGGTATTGTCACAATAAGCAGCCAATTGAGAGAACTTATCTTTAAACAATTTATCGGCGTGAGATTGCTCGTGCTGTTCAAAAGATTTCCAGTAAGTTACGATGACTAAATCGCCAGCATTTTGGTCAACCCTTTTGTTGGATGAATCATTTGGGTCTTGAACTGAACCTTCATCAGAGATAAAGCCATCATTTTTAAAAACTTGACCTCCAATAAAACCACCGTTGTCATCACCATAGTTATTCTTGACAACATTACACATCTCACCCAGAAGTAATTCAACATCTTCAATGGTGTATCCATCTTTTAAGTCAACCACATTAAATAGCATCTTACATCCATAGGGGACTTCAATTGGTGCAAACATCTACTTTCTCCTTAATAAATACATAATAACTATCTAGTGTCTATGGTTGAATAAATCAATAAAAACCCTATTATTAAAGAAGTATCTCAACACTTTAAGGAAATCCCTATTCAATGATATTTGACAAATACATAGCAAAACAAAAAATTGATAAAGTGATATTTCACCTAAAAAAATGGGAAAAAGAAAAATATCATTTAGATAATCCACAGGAAGTAACAAAATATATCGAACTTCTGAAAGGAAAGTATTGGAGGATGTTAAGTTATGAAGAAAGAAGTGTTATTCATAATATTGAATTTGAGATTACTCACTTATCAAAAAGAAGATAATTTTTGAGTATAATTCTGAAGCGATATAGTCGCGTAGCTCAGTTGGTTAGAGCACTACCTTGACATGGTAGGGGTCGGTGGTTCGAATCCACTCGCGACTACCAATTTTCCTAATTCCTATTGCACTGAATATCACTTGATTATTGATATAATCGAGCTTTTAGTATTTAAATTACAGGGGGAAATATGAAACTTGAATCAATTGCACTTCATCAGGGTTATAAATCTGAAGAGACTACGAAAGCTGCAGCGGTGCCAATTTATCAAACTACTGCATACACGTTTGATGATACGCAGCACGGTGCTGATCTCTTCGATCTAAAAGTTCCTGGAAACATTTATACAAGAATTATGAATCCCACTACTGATGTCCTTGAACAAAGGGTGACAGCGATGGAGGGTGGAATAGGCGCTCTAGCGCTTGCATCAGGCATGGCTGCAATAACTTATGCAATTCAATGTATTTGTTCTGCAGGAGACAATATTGTAAGTACCAGTCAACTATATGGTGGAACTTATAATTTGTTTGCCCACTCATTTCCCAAGCAGGGTATTGATGTAAAAATGATTGCTCATGATGATTTCGATGGATTTGATAAAGCCATTGATAAAAATACTAAAGCGGTATTTTGTGAGTCAATTGGTAACCCCGCAGGCAATGTAGTAGATCTACAAAAATTATCAGAAATAGCTCACAAACATGGCGTCCCATTAATTGTTGATAACACCGTTGCAACACCATATCTATGTAGACCATTTGAGCATGGCGCCGATATAGTTGTTCACTCATTGACTAAATATATTTGCGGACATGGAACCTCAATAGGAGGAATCATTGTTGACTCTGGAAAATTTGATTGGGCTGGAAATAAAGAACGTTTCCCGATGCTAAATGAACCAGACCCTTCATATCATGGAGTTGTTTATACAGAAGCACTTGGTGAAGCAGCTTATATAGGCAGATGTCGAGTTGTTCCTCTTAGAAATATGGGTGCAGCATTATCACCTATGAATGCTTTTCAGATTCTTCAAGGGCTTGAGACATTAACTCTTCGAATGGATAAACATTGCGATAATGCTGAAAAGCTAGCTAATTATCTTCAAAATCACGAAAAAGTTGAATGGGTCAATTATGCTGCTCTAAAAGGGAGTCCCTATGAACAAACTTGTCAAAAGATTACTGGCGGTAAGGCATCAGGAATTCTTAGCTTTGGAATTTCAGGAGGAATGGAGGCAGGTGCAAGATTCATTGATGCACTCCAAATGATTCTAAGATTGGTTAATATCGGTGATGCTAAATCTTTAGCCTGTCATCCTGCATCAACAACGCATAGACAATTAAACGAAGAGGAGCTAACTTCGGCTGGAGTTTCAACAGATTTGGTCAGAATTTCAGTTGGAATCGAACATATCGACGATATTATTGATGATATTAGTCAAGCTCTTGATAAAGCTTAAAAACATCTATTCTAGAGTTTAAGTTGAACATCAAACTCTATTTCAGGGTTCTAATTGTTGCCCAATTTTGGGTCTTGTTTGGCTTTTCTTATGCCAACCAAGATCTATTTGAAAAGGGGAGGGATTATTATTATGGAATGACTCAGGAGCAAAGTTTTACTCAGGCAAAAGAGTTTTTTCAAAGCTCCGCAGAAGAGGGTAATCTGGAGGCAATGACTGCACTCGGCATCATGTACTCTGAAGGAAAGGGGGTGACAAGAGATGACAAGAAAGCTTTAAGATACCTCAATGATGCCGCTAAACAAAATCATCCTAAGGCTATCTATATTCTTGGGGTCTTGAATTACCAGGGAATCGGAATTGAAAGAAACACAGATGAAGCAAAAAAACTTTTCAAGACTGCTGCAGAGTTAGGGAATCTCGATGCTCAGTTTTCTTTATATGGTATATACAATAATGACCCAGAAAGTAAATTACTAGCTGATAAGTGGCTTATATCTGCTGCAGATATGGGGCATGCAGGTGCCCAATTTAAATTAGGAGAGAAATTATTTCTCAGTAAAGACTATGGTGAGGCTCTCATCTCTCTCAACAAAGGTTCTAATGTAAATGATGCAGCAAACATTTATTTATATCTAATTCATTTAAATGGGCTGACAGTTAGAAACAACAAGGCACTTGCCATGTCAATTATTGGCAAAGTTAAAGACCAAGAAAAAATTTTCCAGTATGCCAACAACTTTTTGAATAAAAAAGAAGATTTAAATCATCAATTTGCACTCGATTTATTTCGCATTTTAAGAGATCGTGGTAATCTTGACGCCTACCTTGCTATTGCGAATATGTATGAGGAAGGTATAGTGGTTAAGAAAGATTTCAAGAGGGCCTATAATTTTGTTATCGCTGCAGCCAGAAAAGGTCACATACCATCACAAAAAAAAGTAGTCGATATGTATATCAATGGAGTTGGGACTCAAAAATCTAAATCTAAATCAGTCTACTGGCTTAAGAAATTAATTCAATCAGGTGATTTGGAAGCAAAAGAAAGGCTATCTAGCTTAGAGAAAGGGTAGAAATCTAGAGGTTTTTGATCTGTATTCTTGATAGCTTTGAAAACGGTCTAACAAATATGATTCTTCTTTTTTAGACTTGAAGTATAAATCTATACAAAGTATGGCAAAGACACTTAGGGAAATAGCATCAAATCTTGAAAGTGCTAATGCCAAACAAAACAACATCACAGCGGTATACATTGGATGTCTTATCAAGCTATAGATGCCTGATTTGACCAGGTTATGCTCTTTTTTTAATTCAGGAAGAATATTTAAGTTTGAAATTTTCATATCAAACACTGCTTTAAGACCGATAACTACTGATAGAAGAATTAAAACCCAAGAAAGACTATTAAAAGCACTTACCTCAGCATAATAGATCAGGAAAAAAATTGAGGCGAATTGAATAATTACGTAAATCATCAGAGTTTATTGATTAGAGTCCTGGTTATAATGATTCATTATCTTAAATGTTACTTGATATGGATTACGATATTGCCATTATTGGCGCTGGACCTGCAGGACTTAGCTTTGCTGCTTCATTAGGAGATTCGGGACTAAAAGTTGCGGTTATCGAGAAGTCTCCAAAAAAAGTTATTGCAAATCCTAAACAAGATGGAAGAGAGTGGTCTAATACGCATCAAACAAGATCTATTCTCACTGATCTAGGTGTTTGGGAAAAGATTGACCCAAATGAAATATCACCCATTACTGAGGCAAAAGTTTTTGATGGCGATTCACCGTCACTCTTAAATTTCAAACCGGATGATTCAAGCGTTGATGCTCTAGGTTATTTAGTGCCAAGTGAACATATTAAGAAGGCACTTTTCGAAGCAGTTATAGAGCAGAAAAACATTAATTTTTTATTTGAGACCAGTGTTGAAGATATTAAAACGGATGATAGCTCAGCCAAATTAATTCTAGGTGATAAATCTAAATTAGAAGTAAGTCTTGTCGTTGCTGCAGACAGTCGTTTTTCCTCTACTAGAAGAAAAATGGGGATACCAACGGTCATGAAGGATTATTCCAAGACGATGATAATTACCAGAATGTCTCATGAGAATCCCCATAATGGTGCTGCTCTTGAGTGGTTTGATTATGGACAGACTCTTGCCTTATTGCCACTTTCTGGCAACACGAGTTCAGTGGTTTGGACAGTTGAAAACTCGAAAGCCGATGAAATTCTTGGCATGACTCCAAAGAAATTCAACAAACATCTAACAGAATTATTCAAAAATGAATTTGGATCAATGGAGCAAATTGGAGAGCGATTCTCGTATCCTCTGAGCGGCGTTGCTTCAAAAACCTTCATTGCTAAAAGATTTGCATTGATTGGGGATGCTGCAGTTGCTACTCATCCTGTTACTGCTCATGGCTATAATCTTGGAATACGTGCTCAACATCTTTTGGCAAAAGAGATAAAAAATGCAATCGCTTCATCCAAAGACTTTGCCAGTCATTCAGTTTTGAAAAAGTATGAGGATAAAAGTATTCACTTTGCAAAGATTATGTTCTATGGCACCGATACGATTGTGTCGTTATTTACAAACGATTCAAAACCGGTAAGAAAGTTGAGAAGATTCGTTCTTAACTTTGCTGAAAAATTCCCACCTGTAAAGCAGTTAATTACCCGTCAATTAACCGAAAGAAAAAATAATTTATTTCCTTTTTAATTTCAAATGAGCATTGATTTCCAAGCCCTTCGTTATGAATATACTAAGCAGGGATTATCAAGAAAGGATCTAGATGATGATCCCATCAAACAATTCGAAAAATGGTTTACTGATGCTAAGAATTCTGGAATTCTAGCACCAGAAGCAATGTCATTGGCAAGCAGTGATGGAAAGAATGTCAGTGTTAGAACCGTTTTATTAAAATCCTTTGATAAGAATGGCTTTGTTTTTTTTACCAATTATGACTCTAAGAAGGCAGAACAAATCTCAAAAAATCCCAACGTCGAAGCATTATTCCCTTGGATTGATCTTGAGAGACAAGTCAGGATTTCGGGGTTGGTCAAAAAAATTTCTTCGACCGAGTCGGAGAGTTATTTCCATTCTAGACCTAGAGATGCCCAAATTGGTGCATGGACATCTAATCAATCAAAAATAATTGCTTCAAGAGAGGATTTGGAGAGATCATTTAAAGAAAATACCGAAAAGTTTGAAGGAAAAGAAATACCATTGCCCGAATTTTGGGGAGGGTATCGAATTCAGCCTGAAAATATCGAGTTCTGGCAAGGAAGATTGAATCGCCTGCATGATAGATTCATCTATTCAAATAATGGCGAAGATTGGGATATTAAGCGATACGCTCCCTAACTTTTTTGATCACTTTCTTCGAATCTGGTCGCTTACCAGTCCAAAATTCAAAACTCTTGGCTGCCTGCTCTACTAACATCCCTAAACCGTCGGAAACCTGATTGGCATAATTATTCAGGGCATTGACCATAAATGGAGTTTGAGACCCATACATTAGGTCATAACAAAAAGAATTCTTATAAAAATTATCGCTAATCTGGGGTGCCTCACCATCTAAAGAGGAGCTGGTAGCATTGATGATAATATCAACCTTAAAATCATCAATCTTGATTCCATGTCCCGAGACTTCTCCATACTGAGAAAATTTTGCCGCTAACTCAATGGCTTTCTCTTCTGTTCTATTGAGGATATGCAACTCTTTAATGTTTTCATCTAATAGGGGTTTAATAATTCCCCGTGTTGCGCCTCCAGCACCAACAATTAAGATAATTTTATCTTTAAGATTAATAGCTAAATTATTTCTTATATCGGAAACGAGACCCATTCCATCGGTATTCTCACCAATCAGATGCCGACCTTCAAGTTTAAGGGTATTGACTGCTCCTGCGAGTTTTGCATTTTCAGTCAGTTCATCTGCTAGATTAAATGCATCTGTTTTGAAAGGAACTGTGACATTTAATCCAGTCACGTTATTTTGAATTAATTGTTTGACTTGCTCTGAAAAATTATTAAGCTCGAAAAGGTACTTTTCGTAATGAATATCAAGTTTGAATTCATTCGCAAAATACTCATGAATCATCGGGGATAGACTATGCTTAATTGGATTGCCTATCACCCCATGATGAAGAGTCATTTATGCAACCTCTTTCTGCTCAACTTTATCCTGTTTTACTGGCTTATCTTTGGCAGGCTTATTATCTGGTTTCTTGTTGGCAGGCTTATTATCTGGTTTCTTGTTGGCAGGCTTATTATCTGGCTTCTTGTTGGCAGGCTTATTATCTGGCTTCTTGTTGGCAGGTTTTTTATTCTCAGTATTTCTATTCTCAGAATTTTGATTGTTGTTTTGATTATTTGGTCGTCTGTTATTTGGACGTTTTCTGTTATTGGGTTTCTTGTAATTTCTTCGACGATTTCTATTGTCATTGAATTTCTTTTCTTCAGTCTTCTCTTTTTTAGAGAAGATTCCACCCAGTACTGTCTCAAAGAAAGATTTTTTAGGTTTTGGTTTTTGAGTGTCAGGTCTGGTAATGTTTACAATTGCCTCTTCAGGTATGTCATTTAAGCCATTTTCAGCCAGTGAATGTTGTGGTTTAGATACTCCTTGGAAACTCAGATGCTGTGATTTTTTATCAGACTTTTGCTTGTTGATAGAGAAGTTCGGGAATGACATGTATGGATTTGGCAGCAAGATAATCTTAATGTCATGTTTTTGTTCTAGGCGAAGAATATCATCTCTCTTCTCATTCAAGAGATAAGTGATGACCTCAACTGTTGACTGAATAGTGAGTCTTTGTGTCTCATGAGACGCATTACAGCCATCCTCTAATTGTCTCAAGATTGAAAGTGCTAGTGATGGAATGGTTGGGGTTGTTCCTCTGCCTGAGCATTGAGGACAAGTTTTCTCAACAGATTCGGTCACTGAACTTAATAATCTTTGTCTAGACATTTCAAGCAAACCAAATTGTGAAATATTTCCAATCTGAACTCTTGCTCTGTCTGAATTAGTTTCTCTTAACATCGCATCCACAATCTTCTTCTTATGGTCATCAGATGACATGTCTATAAAATCAATAACGATCAAACCGCCAATATCTCTTAGCTGAAGTTGTGTGGCTATCTCTCTTGTGGCTTCAAGATTGGTATTGAAAGCAGTTTCCTCGATGTCAGAGCCTTTTGTAGCTCTTGCAGAGTTAATATCAATTGATGTTAGGGCTTCAGTAGTATCAAAAACAAGAGTTGCTCCACTTTGAAGAGAAACCTCTCTGTTAAATACACTTCTTGCTTGGGTCTCAATTCCCATATGATTGAAAAGTGAGTGCTCAGTGGTGTCAAAAAACTTGATACGATCAAGATAATGTGGAATGACAAAGCTGATGAAATCTTTTGCATTAGTAAAGGCGTTTGCTTCGTCAATAATAACGCTATCAGTATCTTCTCTTAGATGATCCCTTAGAGTTCGAATAATCAAATCACTTTCTTTGTAGATTAAAAAAGGCGCCTTTTTGGTTTCAGCTGCCTTTTGAATAGATTTCCATAAATCTGATAAGTAATCAACTTCCCACTGAAGCTCATCAAGACTTTTACCTGCTCCTGCAGTTCTGATGATAAGCCCTGCATTATCAGGGAGAGTAATTTGCCCAATAATCTTCTTAAGATCATTACGATCATTATTATTGATTTGTCTTGAGATTCCTTGGCTAATAGAACTATTTGGCGTGAGAATCATATAAACACCAGCAAGGTTAATGAAGGTACTTAGAGCAGCACCTTTGCTTCCCCTTTCCTCTTTACTGACTTGAACAATGATCTCTTGTCCTTCTTTGAGAACATCTGTAATGGAAAGTTTTTTGTCTAAATTAGCAGCCTCTGCTACCTCTTTGAATGGAAGAAAGCCTTGTCTTTCTTTTCCATAATCTACAAAAGCGGCCTCAAGAGATTGTTCAATCCTTGAAATTTTGCCTTTATAAATATTCCCTTTTTGTTTTTGATTAAGGGTGGTTTCTATATTGAGATTGGTAAGTTTTTTGTCTTTGACGACTGCCACTCGAACTTCTTCTTTGTGGGTCGCATTGATGAGAATATGATTCATATGCTAGTCCTTTTGCAAATGGACTTGGACAGGAAATCTGCTCTACATAGTATGAGAGTATTTGGATTATTTGAAGTTTAAATAAAAGCATAAATTATTAGCCTCTATCAATCAAGTCTTATGAGTCATAACCCAGCTTGAAAGCTTTGATTGCCTGCTTATTAGTCCTTATAAATCCCTTATTAAAAAATTAAAATAAGGGTTGTAAAAATTCTTTTGGTTAGAAAATGTCTAACCTTGTGAATTGTATCATAAATATTTAATATAAATTAAATTATGCTATTAATCTTCCTCCGTCGACTGTCAGTATTTCACCAGTGATATAGCTTGAATTAATAAGAAAAATAACACTTTCGGTGATATTTTTAGGATCACCTTTTACCTTAAGAGGAACTTTGTCAAGAATCCTGATATGTTCTTTTTCAGTTGACTGAGAAGGCCAAAGAATTGCACCCGGGGAGACTCCGCAAACTCTTACATGAGGTGCTAAGTCTAGCGCGAGAGATTTCG
>Ga0181605_10004854_pt1 | contig 10501 bp, 6 predicted proteins | sample 041ome_11_FD_148676 | JGI IMG/M metagenome (GOLD analysis project Ga0181605, IMG submission 148676) | Coastal salt marsh microbial communities from the Groves Creek Marsh, Skidaway Island, Georgia - 041411US metaG (spades assembly) | ecosystem: Environmental > Aquatic > Marine > Intertidal zone...
ATCCATAGCCATGTCTGCACCAAAAATTTGAGCTTCTTCAATTGCATTGAGCTCATCCTTTATTTCTTCGATTCTTTTGTCAAGAATTGTCAGCATCTGAGTTCGGACACTGGCATCTGGGACTTGTGATTGAACACAAGATCTAACGACTAGTAGTTCATTAAGTAATTTTTCGTTATTCATATAACCTCCTCAAGTTATTTGTATCCATAGTATTACTGGGTTGAAAATATGTAAAACAAAAAAAAATAATTATCGTTATCGAAAAAATCGATAGATAAATTAATATTATCTATTTTTTAAATATAGAAAAATCATCTACAAACTATTAGAATAGCTTCCATGAAAAATTTAGCGACCACAATATTTATCTCATTAATCTCTATCTCTTTCTCAATTCATTCTAAAGATAGAAATTTTCAATGTGAAGGAATGGAAACGCAAGATTATGTGATTAATGGTGAGGAATCTTGGTGGGGTGAATGGGCTGGAATGAAAGAGTTAGGGGTCAAGCCTTTTGTTGTAGGCATTGAAAATGAGATGGTCTCTTTGAATTATCCATTTGAATTTAAATCCAAATTATCTCTAACTGACGACTATTATAAAAGTACAGATACAGTTACTCTAAAAGATGATCTTAAAGTTGACATATATATAGATGTCCATCGTGATACGGGTATGACATTTATTCAGCTTCATACTTTCAATTCTCAAAACCCAACGAAAAAAATTGGCAAGGGTCATATTGAGAATGGAACTAAGAATGTGAGACTCTATGAACTAATAGGTGATTGTAAAGTTAAATAATGGGGCGAGAGACGGGGCTCGAACCCGCGACAACCGGAATCACAATCCGGGGCTCTACCAACGTTCACTTGTGTTCACTGCATCATATTAAATGGGTTATTAATTGTATTCTAATACAGGAGTTGCAGTGAAGTCTTAAGATACTACCCAAATCAAGACCTATCTGAACTAAAATAATCAAGTTTTTTTTTGATTTTTTTTGGTGATTGTGAGAAGGTCTCTTAAACTTGGTATTCTGCTTACCTCAGTCCTTAGCACAAGTGCTTTTGCAGTCACAGGCACAGACGCCTCATCAATCCTACAACAACAGCAACAATTAAAAGTACCAGAGGTGCCAGTGCTACTGCCTGATTTTAAGGTTGAAGAAAAGCCTAAAGCCAATCCCGCACCTAAGGGAGCAACCATTCTGGTTAAGTCTATTGAGATTACAGGCGCTGAAGATATGCTTCCAGCCGAAGTTATTGAGTCTCTAACCAAAGAGGCTGTTGGCAAACAATTAGGTTTTAGAGAGTTTAGAGAACTGTCTAACAACATCACTGATGCACTAAAGGCGCAAGGCTACTTATTAGCTAGAGCTTATCTGCCTCGTCAAGATATTACTGAAGGCAATATTAAGATTGCCATCCTAAAAGGTACGGTTAGCAAGAACAACCCATTTAGTCTTGTGCCAGGTGAGACTGGTTATGAGCGTATTGAAAATGATGTATTGCTAGACTTTATTAGAACCAATATTGTTCCGGGCGAGCCACTTAAAGAGAGTGAGCTAGATAGAGCAATGCTTATTATTAATGACATTCCTGAAGTCTCAATTAGAGGTGCAATGAAGCCAGGTGACCACAGGGGTGATACTCGAGTTCAGTTCACAGTGGATGAAGGTCCAGCTGTTAATGGTCTAGCCTGGATTGATAACTACGGTTCTCGTTCAACAGGTATTAACAACGTTAACGTACAACTAAAGTCAAATAACCCAAGTGGTAAAGGTGACCAAGCAACACTATCACTAGTTGGCAACTCAGGCACACTCACACAGACATTAGGCTACAACCTACCAGTAGATAGTAATGGTACTCGTCTAAGTCTAAGTTATGCCGATATGGACTATAAGGTAGTTACACCAGCAGGTATTAGTTCAGGTCTAACCGGTAAATCAAAGACATCTACTATTGGTTTGTCTCACCCAATTAAACGTGCTCGTATGGAGAACATTAGGGTCTCAGGTACATACACTAGACAAGATTCAAAAGATGACAGCACTTCAGGCTTACTAAAGCATAAAGTTAAACGTTCAGGTGTACTTAGCTTCTCAGGTGATAAGCTAGACAAGTACCAAGGTGGTGGTCTTAATACTTGGAACTTAGGCTTAACGGTTGGCGATCTAGATTTAAAACTAGCAGCTGACGCAGCATCAGATGCATCGGCCTATCAAACAGCAGGCGCATATAGCAAGACTACTTACGGTCTATCACGTCTTCAGAAACTAACAGGCAACTATAGTTTGTATGGTTCTTGGAAAGGTCAAAGAGCGCATAAAAACCTAGATGGTTCAGAGCAGTTCTCTTTGGGTGGTCCGGAGAATGTACGAGCTTACCCAGTTGGTGAGGCTAGTGGTGATAATGGTGATTTGTTTAATGTAGAGCTACGCTACGACTATCCTGAGCCAACAGACCTAGGTATCTTACAACTTAAAGGCTTTGTCGATGCGGGTAGTATCGAGCTGCACAAAGATATGCTGGGTAACACTAACTCAACGTTTACTGGTGAGAACAACTACTGGATTAAAGGCTGGGGTGTGGGTGCAACACTAACCAAGCAAAAAGAATATATGCTTAAAGCGGTTTGGTCTAAGAAGATTGGTGATAACCCAGGCAGAGATACCAATGGGATGGATGCTGATGGCTATAACGATGCCTCACGTATCTGGGCGCAATTTATGATTTGGTTCTAGAGTAGAAGATGAATAAAGTATATCGACTAGTCTGGAGCAAAATACACAACCTATGGATACCCGTGGTTGAGTTGACTCGCTCACATAAAAAAGGTCGATTCAAAACTCGTAACAAAACAGCTAGAACTCTAGAAGGTCAAGCACCACCCAAACTACAACCAAGCCTAGTTAGACTATTTGTTGCCTCAGTGCTTAGTATTGCTGCTCCTAAAGTATTGGCTGCAGTAGTAAGTAACACACTACCAACCGGTGCAAACATTACCTCGGGTGCTGCAACCATCAGTACAACTGGTAGTAATATGCTTATCCAACAGCAAACCGATAAGCTAATTACTAACTGGACTAGCTTTGATATTGGCTCGTCAGCCTCAGTGACATTCGACCAACCAAGCTCAAGTTCTATTGCACTTAACAGAATCAGCGCTCAAAACCCAACTCAAATCTTTGGTCAGCTAAATGCTAATGGTCACGTAATGCTACTTAACTCAAGCGGCATTGTCTTTACTCAGGGTTCACAAATTAACGTGGGTGCTATCACTGCTTCAACACTAGATATCAGCGACAATGACTTCTTGTCTGACAATTTTAGATTTACAGGCAGTACTGGTGAGATACTAAACCAGGGTTCAATCACCACGATGAGTGGTGGTCGTGTGGCCTTTATTGCCAAGCGTGTTAAAAACCAAGGAACAATTACTACACCGGATGGCACAACCTCGTTAGTGGCAGCAAGCGATGTCACTCTAGATTTAAATGGTGATGGCACAACTAGTATCACTATTAACCAAGGTGTGGTTGATGCTTTGGTTGAGAACAATCAAATCATCAAGACCGATAATGGTTTAGTACTACTTAGTGCACGAGCACTAGATACATTAACACGCTCAGCAGTAAACAACACTGGCGTTATCGAAGCCACCAGTCTAACCGAGAAGGGTGGTCGTATCATTCTAGAAGGTGATGACATCCGTCTAAGCAAAACTTCAGAGATTGATGCATCAGGTGCAACTGGCGGTGGTGAAGTTCTAATTGGTGGTGACTGGCAAGGTAGCGGTGATATGCACCAAGCCACAACCGTTACGATGGACTCAGGTGCAACTATTGATGCCAATGCAACGGACAATGGTGATGGTGGCAAGATTGTTCTTTGGTCAGACATTAATAACACTGACTCAGTAACTTCAGCACACGGTACGATTAATGCCAAAGCTGGCCCTAATGGTGGTGATGGCGGTCGGATTGAGACGTCGGGTTATGTGATAAGAACTCGAGGCGTATCGGGTAGCACCAGAGCATTGAACGGTGAGGATGGATTATGGCTGTTTGACCCTTATAACATTGTGATTAATGATGGCGGTTCGGATAGTGGCGGTAGTTTTTCTTCTGGCTCTTGGACTGCTAGTGCCACAAGTGTGATAGACAAAGACACTATAGGAACTTTACTTGACAATGGTACAGATGTTACTATTAGTACTGGCTCTGCAGGTAGCGCTGGCTCTGATGAAGGCGATATAACTGTTAGCTCAATGATTGCATCACTAGGCTCTGGAAATCTAACCCTAGAGGCAGCTGATGACATCATTGTTAATTCTGATATTTATATTGTTGGTGGGTTAACCATTACAGCATCTGATTCTATTGAACTGTCTTCCGACATTACAACTGGAGGCGCTCAATCGTATACTGGTTCAGTTGTATTAGGTAGTGACGTTAGTCTTTCATCTAAATTAACCACTAGCACAACCACATATGATTCTTACAACTCAACCCTTGCCTCGAAAAGTGTTACAGGTCCTATTGCTACCGTTGAGCTAATTGGTGCAGCCGGTGGAACAGGTGGCAATGATGGCTGCTGTGCCGGTCTAGCTGGAGGGAATGCTGGAAAATATACAGCAACTTTAATTTTATCCACGTCTGATACAAGTGCTATAACTAGTCTTTATTACGCTGTTGGTGATAATGGTGGCAATGGTGTGAGTGGTGCTTCAAGTGCTGCTGGTGGTGCTGGCGGAACAAATGCGTTAGGAGTTGGTATAGGTGGTACAGGTGGTACTGCAGGTAGTACTGGCTCTTCAGGTGGCGGTGGTGGCGGTGGTGCTGCTTCGATACTTCTGGTAGGTACAAACTCTTATGACGAAACCAAGTCTATTTTTGCTGGCGGTGCTGGTGGTGGAGCTGGCGCAAATAATGTTGCTGGAGATGGAGAAACAGCCGGTCAAGATTATAATTCACTTAAAGTAAATGGTTCCTCTACTAACGGCTCGAATGGAAGTGGTGCTGGAAGTACTGACGGCGGCGGCGGCGGTGCTGGCGGCGGCGGACTGGCTGGCGGCTCGGGTGGAGCTGTAACCCTTAAAGGGTGGCCAAATGAATCTATCGGATATGGTGGATATGCGGGTAAGAGCGGTGTGGATGGTGCTTTTAATGGAACCACATTAAGAAATACAAACACAACTACTGAAGCAAGAACATCGGGCCAAGATGGTTCAATTTCAATTACAGAGGGTGCAAATACTGGTAGCGGGAGCAATATTACATTTAATGGTGGTATCGATAGTACTGTAAATAGTCACTCTCTAACTATTGATGCTGGCAATGGCGCATCTTCAGTTTCTGGAAGTATTGAAGGCTCTGGTGCGCTTACCAAGGCTGGAAGTGGCACATTAACACTTACTGGTACTAGTACATACACAGGAACGACTACAGTTTCTGCTGGTACGCTTGATACTTCTGGCGGCTGGTTGTCGTATGACACCAATGTAACTGTCTCTAATGGTGCCACTCACACCAAGCGAACCAACACTATTGATGCAGGTGATGATGTTACAAAGGACGAGAATAGTCCGAAATTTACCCAAAACATTAGTGGATACACAGCAACTGGTACTACTTATACGTCAAACAACACTGGAGTAGCAAAGGTTAACAGAACAACTGGAGAGGTAACCATTGTTGGCCCAGGGCAGGCCATTATTTCTGTTAGCGTTGCAGCCAATTCAAATTATTCAGCATCAAATAGTGATACCTATACGATTAAAGTTGCACCGGTTATTAATTTACCAAAAAACAATCCACCAAACAATGGAGATAGAGAGGCTGGCGCAGGTGGTTCTGATGAAAATGACAATACTGTATCAGGCACACTAGGCAACCAAGGTAACGACAAAGATGTTGGTAACGCTGGTGGCAGCAAGTCAAAACAAGATTCTCAACAAAATTCTAAATACTCCGAGCCAGCAACATCTGTCGAAGAGTATGAGCAACAAGTATCTGAATACAATAAACAGAAGGCTGAATATGAGAAGGCTCGTGATGAATACCCGGCAAAAGTTAAAGCTCACAAAAAAGCAGTAAACGAATACAATCAGAAAAAGATTGCATACGAACAAGAGTTGCAGGAGTATAAAGCTGCTCAAGAGTCTTACCAAGCTGAAAAAACTCAGTATGACCAGAAGTTGGCAGAACATAAGGTGACGCAACAAAATTACCAAAATGCTGTAAATAGAAGAAACGCTTGGGGTTGGTTTAAGTTTTTAGTCCCTAATCCCCATCCTCCTGCTCCATTTACAACAAAAGAACCTGCAGCTCCACAGCCAATGACAACATCTGCTCCTGTTGCTCCTGCGCGATTGGAGAATCCTCCTGTTGCGCCTAAGATTCCATTGCCACCAGCTAATAGCGACGCCCCTAGCACGCAAGGTAATCCAGACGATTTTAAGAATCCAACATTTGTAATCTCCGCGTCTGCTGAAGATAACAATGCCAACACTAATGGCAACCAAGGCACAGACAGCGGTGACGGCAACGGTACAGAAGCTGGCGCAGGTGGCTCTGATGAGAACGACAACACCATCTCAGGCGAAGCTGGCAACCAAGGCAATGATAAGGACGTAGGCAATGCTGGTGGCGATAGAAGCAATGAAAATACAGACGGGTTTACTATAACCTCTAATGTTCAGACTAACCCAGAAGGCAACGGTGATACAGGGACTGATATTGACGTACCTCTATCAACAATGTCAGAGCAAGAGTTTACTGACCAGCTAAGTGGCGGTGATGAAGCTAATGGCAACCAAGGCACAGACAGCGGTGACGGCAACGGTACAGAAGCTGGCGCAGGTGGCTCTGATGAGAACGACAACACCATCTCAGGCGAAGCTGGCAACCAAGGCAATGATAAGGACGTAGGCAATGCTGGTGGCAATAGAGGCAACTCAGGTGGCGGCAGTGCTGATAATGGTTCGTCAAATCAACTTTTTGTACTTGCAGATAGCACAGAAGGCAGTAACAACCAAAACCAAAACACCAATGGTGGCAGTGGCAACCAAGGCACAGACAGCGGTGACGGCAACGGTACAGAAGCTGGCGCAGGTGGCTCTGATGAGAACGACAACACCATCTCAGGCGAAGCTGGCAACCAAGGCAATGATAAGGACGTAGGCAATGCTGGTGGCGATAAGGGTGATAAGGGCAAAAATAAGCCACCTGCAGAAGAGCAAGAGCCTCAACCTCAAGAAACGGAAGAGCCTAAAGAACCTAAGACTAAGTTCAAGCACACCGTTGTTGTTGAAGGTGGTACGATTACAGTATCTGAGCCAACTGAAGCGGCAGAAGGCTTTACCGACCGTGGCAATAGTGGTGGTGTGAAGCGTACGGCAGCTATCTTACTACTCACTGAGAATGATAACGGTGAGGTGGAGCCAAGTGATATGCTAGCGGTTGAAGATAACAATGGCGCTCTGAAGGCTACAACAAGAGCGATTGACCTAATCTCTATGCCAGAGATTGGCCGTCAAGCACAACGCTTTGTTGAGGTAGAGTACGAGATTGATATCAATAACACTCAAAGAACTGTAGTTGGTATTACCGACGAGAATACACTACTTATTAATGTAACGCCTGAGATGAGACAAACCCTAGAAGATAGACAAATTGTTCTAGCAGGTGTGTCCATTGCCAAAGAGCGACTAGAGCTTGAGGTGAATGATATTAAGGCAGTTATTATTACAACTCAACAGCCTTAAGTCTTGCAATTAAAGCGCTAAACAGCCAACAAAGTATCCGAGTTTTTTGTCGTAGGGTGTTTTAGTCGACTACTCCCATAATCTTTGCTTTGCTTTGGTCTATAACCTTTACCTCTAGTTTTGCCAAGATAAGACACTCTATTAATTGCCTCGAGTCTCTTCTCTTTCATATTGTTTTTATCAATGAAGTAGTAGTCGTGTTCAGGAAAGAATGGATAAAGGCACTGAAGAGGGCAGAGATAGATGACTTTAGATTCCAAGACTTAAGACATACCTGTGCATCTTATTTAACCCAGAACGGTGCATCCTTACTTGAGATAGCAGATGTCTTAGGACACAAACAAATACAGATGGCTAAGCGATATGCTCATCTATGTGTCAGCCACAAGCAGAAGTTAATCAACAAGTATTTTGGTGAGATATAGGTATATTGTAATCGTGAATTATTTGATAAAAGAACCATCTCAAGATAACGTTCTAGAACTCAACGAACTTTATTTGAATGCTTTTCCAGATAATGAAGGTGAAGCAGTTTCAAGATTAGCAATTGATTTTTTAATCAACTATCCTGAAGACTCTATTACAATGGCTTGCTTTGTAGACAAAAAGATAATAGGTCACATAACATTTAGTCAAATGATTAGCGAGAAACCTATTGACCACAAGGCTTTTATATTAGCCCCTCTAGCAGTCAGTCAAGAATTTCAAAGAAAGGGTGTTGGTACAAAACTAGTAAACAAAGGGGTCAATTATCTTATTAAAAATGAGGTGGATACTGTATGCGTTTATGGAGACCCAAATTTCTATTCAAGATTTGGTTTTGAAACATCTAAAGGTAAAGACTTTGTTCCTCCCTATAAATTATCAATGCCTATAGGCTGGCAAGCAAAATCATTGTCAAAAAATAGGTTGAAAGAACAATTTAGATTCTCGTGTATTGACCCTCTAATGAATGAAAATCTTTGGTAGGTAAAGCCAATACATCCTTACTTGAGATAGCAGATGTCTTAGGGCACAAACAAATACAGATGACAAAAAGATATGCTCATCTCTGTGTCAGTCACAAGCAGAAGTTGATTGAGAAGTATTTTGGTGAGATATAGGTAAGATTGTCAGGATGAACATTACTCATCTAGACCACTTCTATACAAGATTGACACATTAGAGTTAAGTGGAATTTAAACTTAAATCGACACATTGAAAAATCTACTAACACAAAAGCATATCCCGTTACTTGGTTGGTCATCCTCAAGTCCGCTTAACTTTAGACCAGAAGCAAAGACTCTAGTTTTGCTTGTTATAGGCTTAATTCTCTTTGGTGTTGGTGAAACTCTTTTGATTGCTGCAGGTATAGGTGTTAGCCCTTGGACTGTTCTTGCTCAAGGTATTAGCAACATAACCAGTTTGAGTATCGGTGAAGCTTCCTTTTTTGTTAGTTTGTTAGTTATATTTCTTTGGATTCCATTAAAACAGATGCCAGGAATTGGGACAATACTAAACGCCATAATTATCGCTGCTGTAATTGAATTTTCACTACCTTTCTTACCCTATCCAGAGGATTCAATATATCAAATTCTACAAACGTTTTTAGGTGTTTTAGTCGTTGGTATTGGTAGCGGGATTTATCTTATATCAAATCTGGGGGCAGGACCTAGAGATGGATTGATGACAGGATTACAGAGAGTTACACAACTTCCAATTTCTATTGTAAGAACAACTTTGGAAATAGTTGTGGTTATTATCGGCTGGAGTTTAGGCGGTGTTGTTGGAATTGGGACAGTGATATTTGCAATTGGTATCGGTCCAGCAGTATCAATGGGTCTTGCAACTGTAGAAAGATTGTCACTAGTCTCCTTAAAAAATAGATGACAAAGCGTTATGCTCATCTATGTGTCAGCCACAAGCAGAAGTTAATTGAGAAGTACTTAAATAATATCTGATACGATCCTGACTAATCGCTTTTTAACCTCATTAATTACAGATGACTGATTAACATTTCTTCCGCCCGCATATACAGCAACTTCAGTTGAAGCGACTTCCTTGAATCTCTTTAAACCATCATCTCTTTCTTCTTGGAGTTTTGGACTAGAACTAAATGAAATAGTTCTTGTGACTTTTCCAGATTTAGAGTCCATAATACCTATATTAACCTTTATTAATATTATGTCTTAGCAATTGGGGTATCCCCCCATAGTGTTTGCGGTACAAATTTGGTACACTTTTCGTACAATTGAGTCAGATACGCATTAAATTTGAACAATGCATATGATAAAATTTCATTAGTACAAATTGAGATTTTTAACAAAGAATTTAATTGCTAAAAATCCCCTTGGCACTGCTATATAAGGGTTTAAGCTTGAGATTAATCACTTATCAAATAGAAGATAATTCTTGAGTATAATTCTCAGACCACATAGTCGCGTAGCTCAGTTGGTTAGAGCACTACCTTGACATGGTAGGGGTCGGTGGTTCGAATCCACTCGCGACTACCAATTTTCCTAATTCCTATTGCCCTAAATATCAATTGATTATTGATATAATCGAGCTTTTAGTATTTAAATTACAGGGGGAAATATGAAACTTGAATCAATTGCACTTCACCAGGGTTATAAATCTGAAGAGACTACGAAAGCTGCAGCAGTACCAATTTATCAAACTACTGCATACACGTTTGATGATACCCAGCATGGTGCTGACCTTTTCGATCTAAAAGTTCCTGGAAACA
>Ga0181605_10004876_pt1 | contig 10470 bp, 9 predicted proteins | sample 041ome_11_FD_148676 | JGI IMG/M metagenome (GOLD analysis project Ga0181605, IMG submission 148676) | Coastal salt marsh microbial communities from the Groves Creek Marsh, Skidaway Island, Georgia - 041411US metaG (spades assembly) | ecosystem: Environmental > Aquatic > Marine > Intertidal zone...
TGTAGAAGCCCTTGTAACCCGATGTATTACCACCACCGTGGATCCAAAACATGACGGGCTTGGCGCTGCCGATGGAACCTTCCTGCGCTTTTATGTCCATGTACAGGCAGTCCTCAGTCCCCACGATACCTTCACCGGGGACACCACCCGCATCGTAGGCCTGCTGGACGCAGGCCACTGTATCCCGAGTGTCATTGATGGGCTGAGCTGGTATCACCGCGTTCGGCTTGCTGTAGGGGCGCGGGGCTTTCCATCTGAGATCGCCAACCGGTGCCTGCGCGTAGGGGATATCTCGGTAGCTTAAAACCTCACCTTGTTTTGAAGGCACCGCTAAACCTGAAGTCGTTCTCACCGCTGCCGTGTCCCACGAAATAGGATCCACTTGCGACGAACCACAGGCCATCACGAGCGACAAACCAGCCAGCAGCGAAACGATTCGAAACATGTTCTTACCTCGAGTTTTTTGGTTGATACGTAGGGGTCGAAAAATCAGCCCATTAGACTACTGCGCTTAGCTATACCATGTAAAATGTTTCAGCATAAGAAGCGTCAATTTCAGACCCTTTGCAGGATCGAGGAATTCATGCAGAATCCCCAACATAATTTTAAGACAGCAAGGGCACAGAATGACTTATCTCGGCTTACTCGGCAGCGTTGCACTTTTAATTTGGTTAGCCTTAAGGGGCGTTAATATCGTATTTGCCTCTCTTTTTTGCTCTCTGATTATTATTCTGACGAATGGCTTGCCTGTTGCTGCAGGCCTGGGCGAATACTTCTCCTTCGGGCCTCTCGGGGCTTTCACTTTCGCCGGTAAGTTCTTCTTGTTGTTCGCGGCAGGCGCCATGTTCGGTCGCGTCATGGGCGAAAGTCATGCCGCTTCCAGTATCGCGCTTGCGCTGATTCGAAAGTTGGGCGCAGAGCGCGCGCTGTGGATTACGGTGCTCGCTTGCGCTCTGCTCACCTACGGTGGTGTGGTGGTATTTGTCGTCATTTTTGCTATTTACCCACTTGGGCTCAAGCTGCTGCAAGAAGCCAATATTCCGAAACGTTTGTTCTGCGGTGCACTCGCGCTCGGTGCGGGCACCTTCACTCTAACGGCATTACCCGGCACACCATCAATCCATAACGTGATTGCCAGTGTGAGCCTAGGCACCGACTTATTCGCAGGTTTTTGGCCGGGCCTCATCGGCGGTGTTGCTATGTTCGGGCTGGGTATGTGGTACTTAGAGCGAGAACGAAAAAAAGCGTTTGTGGCTGGAGAGGTCTTCACCCCCGGCCCGAATGATCGCATCGTGGAGGTGCACGACGACGACTATCCGCACTCGCTAGTCGCACTCAGCCCTATTCTAGTGGTGCTGGGTTTGATCATTTTGCCGCGAGTGTTTGCAGGTAGTGCGAACGCAGAATCACTCATCGGACAAGCGTTGACCTTTGCCAACAGCCAACCGGTAGTCTGGCCAAGCATTGCCCTACTGGTGGGCTCCGTAATGGCCTGCACGATCTTTCCAGCGGTGCGGTCTAATGCCCTGCACGTTCTCGGGAACGGCACCAACGACGCCATTATGCCTCTCATCAACACCGCAGCGGTCATAGGCTTCGGCGGTGTCGTAACGAAAACGATCGGTTTTCAGGCGTTCACAACCGCCATGCTGGATTCGGGCCTGCCGCCACTTTTATCCGCTTTCACCTCGGTCAGCCTGGTATCAGCGATTACTGGCTCTGCCTCAGGTGGCCTGCAGATCTTTATGCAAACGCTCGCGCCCGCGTATCTTGAGATGGGCGTGCCGGTTGAGGATCTGCACCGCATCGCTGCGATCGCCAGCGGCGGCTTTGATTCTCTCCCACACTGTGGCGCCGTGGTAGCCATGCTCACGATTACTGGCCTCACGCATAAAGAGGCATACAAGGACGTGGGCATCATTACCGTGGTGATACCGGTGGTGGTGTGTTTGGGGTTGATTGCGGGGTTGATGGTTTTATAAAAAAATGGGTACAAGTAGCGCTGTCAGACGTTGACTCCGATCACCCACACGCGGTGGCAGCGTCTGAAACTGTCTTTGAAAAAACACTACTGCCCAACCGATTTATTGTGACTGATCTAGATTTCGACGACGTCTTCCTATCATCGCAAACTATCAATCTACCCGCCGTGGTGCCTGATGGAGATTGCGCAAAACCCTTTGCACTGAAACTGAGTGCTACGCCCAAACCCGAATCAGCAGTAACTGATATTTGACTGTCTCCTCCTTGCACCAGCAGCAGAGTATCGCCCTCGTCATACTGGAGTGGAGTTCCTTGATCCACGAATAGCAACCATCCGTCGGACCAATCACCTCCACTAGTCCTGCAAGAATTCAAATCTTGGGTAGCCGCGCATAGTGTCACAAACGATGCGCGGATGAGAGCCTCGGTACGACCACGAATCACTGCACTATGAAGCGAAACAGCGTGTTGTCTGAGGCCCGAATCTTTCAGGAGAGTCGCTAGTGACGGAGCGCCTAAAGTCAGCACCACCGCAGCAACAGCGAGGGTGATTAAAAGCTCTACGAGCGTCAGTCCCGTCTGAGACTGCCGCTCAAAATTCCGTATCACGCCCCTACCGTCACCCATAACACCGAAGCTACGAATTGATTTAACGCCAAAACATTATTTTGAAACCGCTATCGGTCGCGCTCGCTGACACTCCCTGGGCATTCGAAGCCAGCTCAATACGCTTCCCCCAAACCGTTCCTTCGAAGTCGACGTTACTGTTCACACATATGTCATAGGTAGGCGCATATATTGTTCCCTTGAACGACATATTACTGATTAGATCGATGACATCGTTGTTAGCCGTATTTCCAGTGCACCAAGATGAAGTACCACTAGACGAATTTCCGCCACTCATACCGTTATCCTGGTTATTATCGTCGTTCCCATTGTTCCCGTTGTTCCCGTTGTTCCCATTGTTCCCATTGTTCCCGTTGTTCCCGTTGTTTCCATTTGCCAACCGCCAACCCGAATCATCACGGAACAGAAACCTACCGACGACACCAACATAAGGGCCATCGATATGCTGTTTGTGGAGACTCACCAAGCCGGTTACGGCTTCATTTGTAATATACATAGCCAACTGATCAGCGCGACCCGCCGAGTTTAGTGAGATCTGATCGCCTAGATCAAAATCCCCACGAACATAGAAATCCAGTTTGCCTTCACTTGAGAACACAATATCTGGTTTATCATTGCCAATTTTGGCGATATCAAGCCCACTCACCACGTATATCGAGGCGTCACCTGTAACATTCACAGTACTGTCGCCCGCCAGCGTTATCTCACCGGTCACTAGAAGCTTGGAGTTGCTCTCTAATATCAACGTCCCACCGGTCATCAAAAGATCGCCACTCAATCTTACGGTAGAACCACTGCGGATCGTAATTTCATCACCAGCAACTATATTTCCGTCATCATAATCGGCAGAGAGTAAGCTTTGCTCACCTTGTCCACCCAGGCTAACTCCTGCGCTACCAGAGTAATAAGTCTGCGACGCCATCAACGTTGCCGAATCGAGTGGATCACATACCCGCGCATCATTTTCGGTAGACAACCCTGTTATCGTTCCATTATTTCGGGTGATCGTCCCGCCACTCGTTACATCTCCGTTCACAACAACATTGCTATTTTCTAGGATAACTTGAGAGCTTGACGTCTTTCCTACAACAGAACCATCGACAGAACTATTAGGTGACAAGCGAACTAAATCACAGCCAACAACCGCAGAGCCAACACTCTCTCGGGCAACAAGTAGTTCAACGTTCTGATTGAGTCCGCTGACTGTGGCGGAGCCAGTAATACTGTATATTTGATTTCCTCGAGCATCGACCGAACCCGCCAACGCTGTGATTTCATAAGTTGAACTCACCCCTGCACTGCTGCCGCTCTGGGATCCATCTAAAACAGCAACAATCTCATCCAAACTCTCGTTACCCGAGTTCAAATCGGATATCGCCTCAATTACTGCTGCCTCTGCCAAGTCCGATAATTTGTCAAAGATGCGCTGATTTCCGACGCCCTTTTCTTGGGATATTAGCCCCTGCAACCCCATCACACTGACCCCTGCCAGGAGTGCCAAAACAGCGGCGCTGACCATCAGAACGGCACCGCGTTGATTAGGCATTCTTTTGTTTTTTGATGTTGTCATTTTGACTCCCTGTAAAAGTTCAAAAGCCACTGAATTAATAGACCTTGTAATTACGTAAATTTGCAGTCACCGAGACAGATTTGTAAGCACGCTTGTCGCCAGCAACAACGGAATCTCCCTGATACAAATAAGTCTGAGGGCTATCAAAAACAGCCGTCTCGCTTGATCGTATTAGTAGCTGGATGTCTACAGTCTGAATTTTCTTCCAATCGTTTGTTGTGAGATGCTTACCCAGTGCGTAGCGATCCACATCTGCGTCTGAATCGGAGTCGATTCCATAAAGGGCCTGCAAATTCACAACATTACCGAGCAGCACGTCATTTGCGCTGCAGTCGGAAGCAGATAGATCACGCACCATGCACAAGTTGTCATCATGTACAAATAATTTGATGCGCTCGACTCGGCTCACGGTTGCACCCGCGGAGTAATCTCTGAACGAGCACCCCCCGCAGTCAACCGTTATCGAACTCGTAGTTTCATCCACAGAAGCCACCGTCACCACATCAGAGCGAATACAATTGTGAATAGCTATGACATCGCTTGCACCTATTGCTTCGCCTTCAAGATCAAGCGCGGTAAGGGAGCTTACCTCAATATCATAGCCCGCAGTGAAATCAGTATCGCTCGCCAAAACCGTTTGCGCCTCAAGACTCGCACCATTTATTATGAGCGAATCTGACATGCCAGACACATCAGCCGCCCCCAATAAAGGACTCAAAACAGCGCCATTGAATAGCGCGTGAATCACAAGCCCATCTGATGTGGTAGTGGCATCATTGTCATCACTCCAGCAACCCCAGTTCGGGATCTTACTCAGTTCATTGTTGAGTAAAGCAGCGACTGCTCGACCTTCACTAGACAGCAGCGCTTGAGCCACGAGTGTTCGGGAACCCTTTTGAGATGATCCGTAAATTTGCAGGGCCGCGAGCAACACAACCATCCCCAGTGACAGAGCGATCATTACCTCCGTGAGACTAAAACCTCTTACTGGGATGTTACAAGAACGGCCTCGCCTAGTCACAAAACAGCCCTCACTTCTCTAGTGACATTGCCAGTGCTCTCTGACGCGCTATCTGACTCCTGCCACACCACAGTAATTTCGTATCCTCCTGTCGCCGCATCATAGACAACCTGTGCTTCAGCTGTTGGTATCTGGTTACGGAGTCTCTGCCAGAAATCGTACTGCTCGTTTGCGATCAAATCTGCCTGTGAGCACATAGTTACTGGAGCTGACTCTGAATCGGAACAACTCGTCGTTGGCTGGGAGGGTTGGTTTTCAGAATCAAATGAAAACTGGTAGGAGGCTCCTGCACTGATGTTGGAACGAATACGTTCCGAGAGTTCCAAAGCAAATATCATTGCGGTAGCGGTTTTATCAACTTCGTTATTTTTCCTCATTCCGAAAATATCGAGCTGCAACATCGCAACTAACCCAAATCCGACAAGGAAGGCGGCAACGAGGACCTCTATGAGGGTGAAGCCAGCAGCGCGCTTGTGCCTGGATATCATTTCCAACATTCCTCTGTGGTTGCAGCCGAACCGGAAACCGATTTCACACCAACATCGGTTAACTTCAGGACACCACACTTATCGTTTGCCTGCGAATTTAATGGGATCGCAAGGAGGGAGTAGTCCGTCGCAGACTCTTTACTGGGGCACTCGGACCCAGATGCCGAATCTCCACGATCGCCAACGCACAGGCGGTACGTAGCCGTGGATAAAGTAGCATTGCTACCCACAGGAGCATACTCCGCAAGCAAACTTGCGGCATTCGCATTAGCGTAACTGGGGGGCTGCTGACTTGAGTAGTACCTTTCCACAGCGACTGCCAGAGCTGCAAGCGCGACCTGAGCCTCCAGACGTTTACTGGATGCAATGCTTTCTCGGTAGGAGGGAACAGCGACAGCCGCGATTATAGCCACGATCGCCACCACAATCATGAGCTCAATTAGAGTAAACCCGCGCCGCCTTATCAAGTTGAACACAAACACTACACCACATGCTAAATTAGACGCCAGAGTCGCACCTCTCAACGGGCAAATCAAGCCAAACTGAGAAGTCGATCACAAGAAAGAGTATATCTTACATCAAGAAGGCCACCACTACCGACAGCGTAAACAGCAGCAACCAGTGTTTTAGCGATAAACCTTCGTTTCCCGATACCCAAATCGCAGGGCTCATTGACCACCTTCCATTTTATTGAGGAGCAATCGTGCCACTAAGGCATCATAGAACCCGTCGGCCCGCATTGCACCCGTTTCGCACGAAGCAGATAAATTGAGCGCAGCAGGGTTTTCTCTGTGGCGAGACAAAAACAAATCCAAAGCTCGATGGGGCTTATCATCAGACAGGTAGGCCCGCGCCACCTCGGGGCTAAGCATACCAGCACGCTCATTGACCTCAAAGCCGACGATGTTATGCATTGCGGTGAGCAGTTTAGGCCCGACAAACTGAGCGGGCACACCCGCTGAGTTCCGTGCGAGTAAGCGCAAGGCTGTCTCACGGTAGAACGGCAAATCAACGCTCCCCTTGCCGGCGTGCAGCCAAGCGTTGTGTACTTTGACATAGGCTTTATAGCGATTCGGAGCGGTCTCTTGCACCCAGACCTCCCGGCCAACGCTGAATGCGGCAGAGGGTACCGTGAACGCCTCGGGGCAGTGCACTAACATATCAGCATCAAGCCAGATTACACGCTCATATCCATCGGCAAGGCATTGCTCCATCCACAACAGTCGCGCCACATCACTCTGTATTACGCGGCTGTATCGACCCAGGAAAGGATAAGGTGCAAGCAAATCGAACAAGGAATCGCCCTGAAACTGATACGAGAATCCATTTTGCTCCGCCCAGGCGCGCACCGTTTCAAGGCAATGTGCGAGCCAGGGCCTCGGCAGAGGCAAGGTATGTGATTGAATTACAACCGTAGTCACAGAGCTAAAGATCCATTCACTTAATGTCTAAACGTCCACCGCTCGAGTCTATCAGCGGGGGAGGCCCCAATCATGGGGCCCTGTTCGATCGCACGACCGCGAGCCAAACACCACCCACCCGGTGCAAAATTAACGACTCTGTCACTCAACACAACCGTATTCTGCTGTTAGTATGCCGGTTTTTACAATCGAGATGCCAACATGTTTCGTTTCGTTATCGCTTTATCATGCCTTCTCGTCGCCTTCGGGGCGAACGCGGCCCCAGGTAATAGTTCTGGCGCGGAGGCGTTCAACCAGCTAGGGCAGACACTCCCTACGCCCAACGTGTACCGCACCGCATCGGGCGCACCCGGTGAAAAGTACTGGCAGCAGCAAGTCGACTATCAGATTAAGGCGAGCCTCGACGAGGAAACACGCAGAATCACGGCGACATCGAACATCACCTATCACAATGAATCGCCCGATACTCTGCGCTACTTGTGGTTACAGATGGACCAAAACCGCTTCAAGAACGATTCACTGGACCGTCGTTCGCGCACGGTAACGGGGAACGATCAAATTTCGTACGGCGAACTTCGCATGCGCCAAAGCGCCGCAGATACAGAGCATGGCTATCAGAATGTGAAAGTCACTGACGCAAAAGGCTCCGCCCTGCCCTTTACCATTGTCGACACTTTAATGCGAATCGATCTCCCGCAGCCTTTGACATCCGGCGCCAAAATGGAATTCGAAGTCGATTGGGAATTCAACATCATCAATGAGGAAGCCATGGGTGGCCGTGGCGGTTACGAATATTTTGAAGAAAACGACACCGAACTCTTTTTTCTGGCGCAGTGGTTCCCAAGACTGGCCGCCTATTCTGACTACGAAGGGTGGCATAACAAAGCCTTTCTGGGGCGAGGAGAATTCACACTCGAATTCGGAAATTACGAAGTTGAGCTGACTGTACCGAACAACCACATTGTCTCAGCCACGGGCGAACTCCAGAACCCAAAACAAGTTCTATCTAAGACTCAGCAAGATCGATTAGCCAACGCAAATACCGAGACCCCAGTCTTTGTAGTGACACCGGAAGAAGCACTCGTCAACGAGCACACTAAGGCCTCGGGCATGTCTACGTGGCGTTTCAAAGCCGATAAAGTGCGCGACTTCGCCTGGGCGAGCTCCAACAAATTCATCTGGGATGCCATGATTCATGAACAGCCCGGTGCCAAACACGACCGTGTGCTGGCCATGTCGTTTTACCCCAACGAAGCAGAGCCCATTTGGTCGCAGTACTCGACACACTCGGTAGTACACACGATGGAGGTCTACAGCCGCTTTTCGTTTGACTACCCCTACCCAACGGCGCAATCCGTAAATACTTGGGAGCGCGGTGGCATGGAATACCCCATGATCACCTTCAATGGCTACCGACCCGAACCGTGGGAAAAAGCCAAGAGCGCCAAAACCAAGTGGGAAGATCCCTCCATTACCGAACCACCCATCACCTACTCTCGCCGCGTAAAATATGGCTTGATTGGCGTAATCATCCACGAAATCGGCCACATCTATTTCCCGATGGTAGTAAACAGTGACGAGCGCCAGTGGACCTGGATGGATGAAGGTCTGAACAGTTTCCTCGAGTACGTCGCGGAACTTGAATGGGAAGAGAATTATCCAGCCTATCGAGACGACGCCAACATACTGGACTATATTCCCGAGTACATGACCTCAGCTAACCAAGTGCCGATCATGACGCAGTCGGACTCTATTCTTCAGTTTGGACCGAACGCGTACAGCAAACCCGCGGCGGCACTCACCGTACTGCGTGAGACCGTTATGGGTCGTGAACTCTTTGATTTCGCTTTTAAAGAATACGCCCAGCGCTGGAAATTCAAGCGTCCCACACCGGCGGATTTCTTCAGAACGATGGAGGACGCATCAGGTATCGATCTTGACTGGTTCTGGCGCGCTTGGTTTTACACCACCGATCATGTTGATATCGGCATTAGCGATGTACGATCCTACCAGCTCAAATCGGGCAATCCGGAGATCGACTTCCCTCTGGACCGCGCGGAAACACAACGAGACAAACCCGCTCCCATCAGTGAAGCGCGCAACCGCGACGATGGCATTACGCTGCGCATTGATCGCTACCCTGAACTGAAAGATTTCTACAACGAAAACGATCGTTTCACCGTATCAAACAAAGACAAGAACAGCTACGTGTCGGATCGCAAAAAACTCGAACCCTGGGAACAGCGCGCTCTCGACCGGGCGCTAGAAGAGAAGCAACACTTCTACTTCGTTGATTTTGACAACGTGGGCGGAATACCGAGCCCGATTCTTCTCGACCTGTACTTCGAAGACGGCAGCACTAAGAAGCTAGAATTACCGCCAGAGATATGGCGTCGAAACAACGAGAGCGTCACCTACCTTCTAATTGAGGACAAACCGCTCTCTCATATCGAGATTGATGCAGAGCATCGAACCGCGGATGCAAATTACCGCAATAATCGCTTCCCTCCGGTAATCTACACCTCTCGGCTTGACGCCTATAAATCGGATCGCAAAACGCGCAACCTGATGGCCGATATGCTCGAGAAGCTCAAGTCTGAAGACAAAAGCGAGGCCGAGTCTGGTGAGACCGCCGAACTGGAAGCGAGCACCAATCAGTGATTTTGAGGCTTACTCTGGGTGTCGCAATTCTGTTCTTCGGTGCGCAAGCATTCGCGCACCGACAACATCATGTGTGGACAGAGATCGAGCGGAATCCCAACACGGGTCTCATTGAAATAAGCCATCGCTTTCACATCCAAGACGGGCTTCACATCCTACAAAATAAAGGGCCTGATGCCGCAGAGCTACCAATAGAATCCGTGGAAGCTCTGGCGCACTTGGCTCTTTATGTAGACCAGCACTTCGGGCTCTGGCCGCGCTGTGACAGTACCAAGATTCGCTCGCTCGAACTGATAGGCGCCGGTATTGATGACGACTTTATATACGTATACCAAGAAATAGATTTAGCCGGTCAGCTCCATGAACTCAGCTTCAGTAATACCCTATTGCAAGACATCGAGCCCTATGCTGCTTCGTTCGTCAACATAAACAGCGCAGCGGGACAGTACACCTATCAATTTACCAGCGACTCAGCAAAAGAGCAGCCAGAGGTGGTGCACTGCGTCCAGTCATTACAGAACAGCTCATTGTTCTCAACCTTCTATAAGAAGGTAGGTTAGACGGAAAAAGCCCCTCAGCCTCCTGATCGGCGCGTCTCATCAACTTAAGGGTAGAGCGCCCTCTATGCTAGCAGAGCACTGCGGCACGTAAGCACGTAAGCACGTAAGCACGTAAGCACGTAAGCACGTAAGCACGTAA
>Ga0181605_10004912_pt1 | contig 10401 bp, 8 predicted proteins | sample 041ome_11_FD_148676 | JGI IMG/M metagenome (GOLD analysis project Ga0181605, IMG submission 148676) | Coastal salt marsh microbial communities from the Groves Creek Marsh, Skidaway Island, Georgia - 041411US metaG (spades assembly) | ecosystem: Environmental > Aquatic > Marine > Intertidal zone...
CGGTGACGATCGACGCGCCGTCGAGAGAGACCGCGCGCGAGGCGCGAACGCGCGAAGAGACGTCGATCGAACGCGCGACGCGCCGGGTTTGAAAAAATGACGGCGGCGACGGCGACGACGACGGCGACGACGACGCGCGCGACGCGGGATGCGCGACGCGCGACGACGGCGCTGTCGAGCCGCGCGTGCGCGATGCGGCGCGGCGGCGCGGGCGACGCGCTGGGCGCGCGCGCGCGCGCGAACGCGGGGACGCGAGGACGAGGCGCGAGACGCGGGGACGGCGCGGCGCGCGCGTGCGGGATCATCGGCGTCGTCACGAGGGACGAGGGCAAGGGCGTGGCGGCGGAGATTTACGAAGGATTGCTCATGCTGCAACATCGAGGTCAGGACAGCGCGGGAATGGTGACGTACGACGGGATGAGGTTCAAGGAGAAGAAGGATAACGGGCTGGTGAAGGACGTGTTCGATAAGAGCGCGATGAAGTATTTGGACGGACACATCGGCATGGGACACGTGCGATATCCCACGGCCGGGGGGCTGAGCGCGACCGAGGCGCAACCGTTCTTCGTGAATCAACCGCTGGGGATTTATTTGATTCATAACGGGAATCTCACGAATACGGATGAGCTGCGGGCGAAGGAGCTGAACAACAGGCACTTGCGCACCGGGAGCGATTCGGAGGTTTTGTTGAACGTCTTCGCGGAAGATTTGAGCAAGGAAATCGCGGCGCACCCCGATAAGGATAGCGACAAGCAGTTGTTTGACGCGGTGACGGTGACGATGGGTAAGGTGAAAGGGGCGTACTCGATCATCTCGCTCATCAACGGCCAAGGCATGTTCGCGTTTCGCGACCCGAACGGCATTCGCCCGCTCGTGTTGGGGCAACGTCAAAACGCCGACGGCGAAGACGAGTGGTGCGTCGCGAGTGAAGACGCCGCGTTCGGACCGCTCGGATTCACCACCGTGCGTGATGTCAATCCCGGGGAGGCGATCCTGATCACGGCCGAGGGCAAGATGATTTCTCGTCAGTGCATGAAGGGTTCCATCTCGCCGTGCATCTTCGAGTACATTTACTTGGCGCGCCCGGATTCTCAAATCAACGGCATCTCCGTGTACGAGTTCCAACTTGAACTCGGCCGCCGTTTGGCTAAGCGCATCAGCGAGCGCGGATGGGAGATTGATACCATCGTGCCCGTGCCGGATGGCTCTCGTCCGAGCGCCATCGAAGTCGCGTCGGCGCTCGACTTGCCTTACCGCGAAGGTTTGGTCAAGAACCGATACGTCGGTCGTACGTTCATCATGCCCGACCAGCGCATCCGCGAATTGTCCGTGCGGCGTAAGCTCAACGCCATGCGATCGGTGTTCAACGGTAAGCGCGTCTTGCTCATCGACGACTCCATCGTTCGCGGGACGACGATGAACCAAATCGTGCAAATGTGCCGCGCCGCGGGTGCGGTCAAGGTCTACCTCGCCTCCGCAGCGCCGCCAGTTCGCTTTCCCAACGTGTACGGCGTCGACATGCCGTCGCGCAAGGAATTCGTCGCCGACGACAAGACTGAGGATGAAATTTGCGCCACCCTCGGCGCGGATGGTTTGATTTACCAAACCGTCGAAGACCTCTTGCAAGCGGGTCTCGGCATGAACGCGCAAATCCCGCGTTTCGATGCGTCGTGCTTCGATGGCGATTACGTCACGGGCGATATCGACGAGCCTTACCTCGAAGCGCTCGAGGCCGCGGGTAGAGGAAAGGGCAAAAAGGGCGTCACTCAAAATGCCCCGGCGCGATGAACGTCTTGATACATCGTCCACATGAGTATTGTTCAAATCCACTTGTAAAAGAAGACGTAATTATCTCTTCGAAACCACTCGTAGAAGAAGACGTAAGTATCTTTGATTAAATGATTCATCGCTCATCCGTCGCGCGCTAGGGTATCTATGCGAAGAGTAAAACGAAGAGTAAATCGCCGTCGCGCTCGTTCACGGAAGCGGCAACCTTTCCAAAATATCCGCCGCACCACTCGTCTCGTACTTTTGCCCCGACTCCATGGCCAAGTACTCGATCACCCCATCGCGCGCGATGAGCGCGTAGCGGCGACTGCGCGTTCCCATCCCTTGCTCGTGAAGATCCAAATCCACTCCGCACGCCTTGCTCCACGCCGCCGACCCGTCCGCGACCATCTTAATTTTCGCCATCTTCGCTCCCGCGCTGTTCCCCCACGCGTTCATCACGAAGGCATCGTTCACGGACACGCAAATCACCTCATCCACGCCGCGCTCGCGCATCGCGTCCGCGCGTTCGACGTATCCCGGCAAATGTTTCGTCGAGCACGTCGGCGTAAACGCGCCGGGCACCGCGAACACCACCGCCGTCTTCCCTCGCAGCAAATCCCCGAACTCGCACCGCACCAGGTTCCCGTCGTCGTCGAAGTACGACACCTGGACGTCCATCGGCAGCGTCTCTCCGAGCGCGACGGGCTGGCGGTGAAGCCCGCGACGCGTGACGTCGCGACCGGCGGCGGAGCGCGTTCGCGGCGCTCGCGCGCGCGCCGACGCGCCGCGACGCGCCCACGACGCGCGCGGCGGCGCGGCGGACGTGGACGCGCGCATGTCGCGCGATCGAGACGACGCGCGGGCGCGACGCGCGTCGAGCGGCGTCGAGTGACGATTCGACGTCGACGCTCGACGCCTCCGCACTCACCGACGCGTCGCGCGCGTCATGGGCGCGGACGATCGCGACGGCGCGGCGGGCGACGACGACGACGACGACGGCGCGAGCGTCGAGCGCGCGGCGCAGATCGCGCTCGCGATCCCGGTGAGCGTGTCGATGACGATGAACACGCTGAGAGATTTAGTGACGCTCGTCTTCGTCGGACGAGCGCGCGCGACGGTCGAGCTCGCGGGCGCCGCGCTCGCGATGACGACGATAAACATCGCGTGTAAATCGGTGCTGGTGGGACTGGCGAGCGCGGTGAACACGCTGGCCGGTACGGCGTACGGATTAGGGGCGTACGAGCGCGTGGGAGAGACGACGCAACGCGCGCTCTTGGTGACGACGACGTACGCGGCGTTGACGTGCGCGGTGTTCGCGACGAGGGGTGAGGAATTTTTAGCGGCGACGGGGCAAGACGCGGGCGTGAGTCGCGAGGCGGGACGATTTTTGCGAGCGGCGACGCCGGGGGTGTTGTGCTACGCGTGGACGCAGTGCACGATGACGTACTTGCATTCGCAGGGAATCACGCGGCCGCAGGCGTTGGGCGGCGTGCTCGCGGCGATCGCGCATCCGATTTTGTGCTATTACTTCGTGTGGCGATGGGAGATCGGGGTCGTCGGCGCGGCGTTGGCGTGGAGCGCGTCGTCGGCGGTTTGTTTGGCTACGCAGGTGGCGTACGCGACGGTCTGGCGAAGAATGTTTCGCGAACGCGACGAGGCGTTGGCGCTCAAGCGCGATATGTGCTGGCCAGGATGGCAACTGCGACGCGCGATCTCGACGGAGGGATTGCGGGAATACTTCGCGCTCGCGTTGCCGGGCGTTGCTATGAAGATGGAGTGGTGGGCCAGCGAGATGACGGTAGTAATGGCGGGATACTTGCCGAATCCCGAGATTGCGCTCTCAGCGCTGTCTATTTACGGCAGTACGAATGCGTTCGTGTTCGACGCGTCGATCGGGCTCGGCGTGGCGTCGTTGACGCGCGTAACGCACGAGCTCGGCGCCGGCAACGCTAAGAGGGCGCGGCGCGCCGTCGCCGTCTCGTTCCAACTCATCGCCTGCGTTGGCGTCATCGCGAGCGTGGGCATCATCGTCGCGAGGAAAGATTGGGCAAACTTGTTCACCTCGCGTGAAGAGGTGCGCGAGCTCGTGTCCGAGCTCATGATTGCGCTTGCGGCGTACGCGCTGTTTGATTGCGCAGGCGCCGTGCAAGCGGGCGTGACGCGAGCGTGCGGTAAGCAATCGCTCGCCGCAAAAATCGTCGTCGTCGCGTACTGGATCATAGGTATTCCACTATCGCTCGCATTAGCCTTCGGTGCGCACATGGGCGCCCTCGGTCTCGTTCTCGGCGGTTTAGTCGCCACGGTGGTCCACACCGGCGCGCTCGGCTTCGTCATCGCGCGCCGTCTCGATTGGGACGCCGAAGTCGTCTCTGCGCGCGATCGTCACGCGCTTTCGACGTCTCACGCCGCCGAAGCGGGCTACGTTCCGCGGTCTTCGAGCTTCGCGCTGTTAGAATCCGCGAGGGCGAATGATTTAACCCGTCAATACGGCGCCGCGGTGTGAGCGCCTCTAGCTGTAGTCACTAGTCTCCTGTATTGCTGATTTTCGAGTTGTTCACGCCGCACAACGCGCCATGCGTCGCGATGCCGTCGCCGCCGCCGCGGGCGGTTCCATCGCGCTCGCCGCCGCGTGTCGCACGGCCGTCATCGCCAGCGACGACGCGTCGGCGTCGAAAGCGTCGATCGCCGCGCTCGTCATCATCGCTCTGGTCCTGCACTGCTACGCGGCGTTGCGCGCGACGGAGGCGTTTAAACCCATGCGCGTCGAACGAGACGACGGCGCGAAACCGTACGACGCGAACGTCAGCGATTTCGACGAGTACGACCATCGCGGGCGAGCGGTGCGGGCGTTCATGAGTTGACGCGCGGAGTGAAAGTTTTGTTAAAACGACGCGAAGAGCGCGGAGAACGGGTTCGACGACGACGGCGGCGGCGCCGGGATCGAACGCACTAGCGTCGGTAAAATCATAGATTGCCACCACGGACCGATGGTGGTGGAATAGGTGGAGTACGGACGCTCCCAGAGCTCGATGGATTCGTCGCGGGAGGCGCTCGGAAATCCGTTTTGCGGCACGTCGACGCACGGGACGCCGATGGGGACGTCGTGTCGAGAGCAATCGCGCGCGAACGCGACGACGTAAAACGCGTCGGATGCCGACCACGGCGCGGCGGAGTTTTTGAAGACGGCGTCTTCGATGGATACGACGGCGAGACGCCGGGCGCGATTGTACAACGCGACGCTGTGATAATAGGCGTTTCGCGTCCAGACGTGACGCACGCCGATGGCGTACACCAAGTCGTCGTTCGATGCGAGCGTAAACGCTGGCGCTCGAATGTAGTTCGTGTCACGGTTGTCTCCGCCGCAATTGATGCGAAAGTTGACGCACGTCATCGAAGAATCAATCACGATTTGAGGTCTCGCGGTGGCCGCAACCGCGGCGTCTCGTCCGGGAACGCTCGCCACGCGTTCGCGGACCGCGCTCACGAGAGCGTCGTACGCTTGCGTGAGACTGAGCTCATCGACCGTGCGCCTTGCGATCAACGGCGCGGCGGCTTCGAAAATCGCTTCCGGCGCAGCGGCGGACTTCGGTTTTAGTCGAAGCGTCGTGATGGGCGGAGCGGTTACCCATTTTTTCCAAGCCTCAGATGACGCCGGTAAGGCGCCGCGATAAAGCACCGTATACGTCGAATCGGCAGATGGCGGTGGCGGTACGCCCACTTCGTTCACCACTAAACCGCGGTCACGCAGTACCGCCGCGGCGAGGGAAAGCGCGGCTCTGTTTCGCGACACTATAAACGAAAACGAGGAGTTCCAGGGCGCAGTTGGCGCACGAATGAACGTCCCGGGAGACACGGTGGCTGCCTCTGTGCTCAAACGCGTAAACGCGCCGAAGTCGCCGTTTTCACCCATGCTGAACGTGTCACTCAAACTCGCAAACACGAGACTTGACGTGGCTCCCCCTAACCGATACCAATACGGGGTGATTCCGAAGTAAGCCAGCGCGGACGGAGTGCAACCATAAATAAGTACGACTTCCGTCGGTTCAAGAGTCCATTCACACGTCTGTGGCAGAACTCCGTCCCGTTGCGCACCCGGAGATGATCCCTCCGCAAACTCGATGTTCGGGCTGTCCAAAACCGGCAACGTGTGATATTCCGGTTCGGTCGCCGACGCTCTCACGACGCGCCGCGGCGCATCTTCATCGTCGCCACGTGTGCGGCGGCTACGGCGTCTCACGCGCGAGACGCTGAATCGTGGACACCCGTACGTGGAAGCTGGATTTGCGTTTCCGCAATCAGTACAATCGGCAGGAAGTTGGTCGAAATCGAACATCCACGTGGAGCCTTCGTCGACGTAAAACGCCGACGCCAGCGCGTTCTTGACATCTTCTCGCGCGATTTCGCTAGCGAGCGCGCACGTCTGCGCTGAAACGTGCTTGACGAGTGCGTGCACGATGGCGATGGCGATCAATGTTGTGTGCATGGTGGGTGCGCATGTGTGCGGCTCCACATGCGCCCGCAGCCGTTGTGCACACAGCCGTTGTTAGCGCGTCGTCGGGTCGGTACGGGTAGTGTAAAGGTAATGAAATGGTATTGAAATCAATTCGCAAAAGGAGCTCAGTCGAGAGAGTCCGCAGCGTCATCCATGGCCTCATCGTTTGCCTCTTCGCCTTCTTCGGCGCCTTCTTCGGCGGTGCCGTCGTCCATCGGTTCGGCGTCTTCAGCCGCGGGCGGCGGCGTCTCAACCTTTGGCGCCGGCTTGGGGCGGCTCAAAATGGGCGTCGCGACGCGCTCTAACGTGGCACGCTTCTTGTCTATGTCCGAAATCAACAAAACAGCCGGTTGCGTCTTCGGCGTGGCGGCTTGCAGAGTAGCCTTTTCGTTCAACCACGCCAGGGCGTCGTTGCACTCTTGCGCAACTTTTTCCAAGTCTGCGGCGTCGATGTGGGCGTGCGCCTCATCTCCAGCCAGGGACAAGAAGTTTTCGGCCAACGCCGTGAGCGCGGCGATCGCGCCGGGGCGTTCGCTTTCTTCTCTCTCGCGGCCGACGATGGGCTCTCCGATCGCTCTGAGTTCTTCGAGCTTGTTCACGTACACACCCTTGGTCTCGTCCTCGCCATCCTCGTACAACCAATCCTCCGTGGCGTTCAACAGCGCGTTGAAGCTCTCGCGAGTGGCGTCATCGACGTACTCGGCGAGTTGTTCGGCAATCTTAGAGCGCATGCTATACACATACTCCTCGACGGCGTTCTTGCGCTCCTTCGTCTCTTCTATCACCTTGTCCTGCAGTGCCATGTCGTACTCTTCGTTGGTGAAGCGCTCGACGATTTTTGGCGGCAAACCGCCGACGTGGCTCGTCACCGGTACGTCCGTCTTTTTAACCTTCTTCTTGGCCGGGGGCTTTTCCTCCGCCTTCGGCTCCTCCGCCTTGGGTTCCTGGCTCGCGGCGTCGGTTTCCATGCCCTCCGCGCCGTCGGCTGGCGGCGCGGCTTCGTCCTTCATCTCTTCCTCCGGCGCCGGCGCTTCCTCTTCTTCGATTTCCTCCACGACTTGCGCGGATTCGACAGTGACCAAACTGTTCAGGTTCAAACGTACTTTCACCTTGAGCTTTTGTTTCTCACCATCCGCGGCTTTTGCGAACGGGCCGATTTCGTACGTGCCGACGACGGGTTCTGTGGACTCGGACAAAAGCTCACTTCCGGCGTAACTCGCTTGAATGGAGAATTTGTCGTTCTTGAAGAATGTCATGAGCTTGGTGCTGGGAACTAAGTTATTGCGCTCGAAAAGTTCCATCGTCTTGTTCGTGCCGTCATCGCTGGCCCACGCAACGGAGATCGGGAACGGGAACGAGTCTTGAACTTCAAACTCGCGCACGCGGAAGAGTGGCGAAAGCATGGCGCCTTGAAGCGCGCAACCGCGCGCCACGCACTCTGACGCGTTCACCGTGCGCCCCGGCACCTTGCCGAAGTACTCTTGAAGTCGACTCGAAATGGCGGGCATGCGCGAAGCGTTGCCAACGAGTTCGACGGCAGAGATGTCGTCCACGGTGAGTCCGGCTTCCTTCACCGCCGTCTCCACCGGGCCCATGAGCTTGGAGATCGTGTCCGCCGCGAGCTCTTCCATCTTCTCACGAGTCATCATCGATTGAACGTCGACATCATCCATGAGACACTCGATGCTGAGCGGCGCCTCCGGGTTCGAGGAAAGAATCTTCTTCATCTTCTCGATCGCCGTCTTCAGACGAAGCGACGCGCGAGCGTTGGAACGAATGTCAATCTTCTTCGACGCCTTGAACTCTTCGCAAAAGTGATCGAACATGACTTCATCAAAGTTGCGTCCACCCAAGTTTCGGTCGAAACCGGTAGACAGAATCTTCAACCCCTTCTTCGTGAACTGCGCGATGCACACTTGCATCGCAGAGTGACCGACGTCGATGAACGCCGTGTTCACCGGCTCGTCGGTGAACTCTGAGGTTTTGAAGATCCCGTACGCCAACGCCGTCGCCGTAGTTTCGTGCATCAATCGCAACACGTTCAACCCACAAATCGACGCCGCATCCAACATCGCGCGGCGCTCCGCGTCCGTGGCGAAGACTGGCACCGAGATGACGCAATCCGTCACCTTGGTGCCGTTGTCGTTCTCCGCGATTCTCTTCAAATCAGCCAAAATCGCCGCTACGCACTGTTCCGGCACGAAATCTCGCGTCTCCCCCATGTACTGCACGGTAAACATCAACTCCCCGTTCGCTCCGCGCTTGGCGGCGAACGGCAAGTTTTGCAAATCGCTCTGCGCCTCGACGTCGTCGTACTTTTTCCCAATCAAGCGCTTGAGCTGCGTCAGCGTGTTCTTCGGTTGCATGTTAATCTTATCCGCCGCCGCGCACCCGACGAATCGCTGCGCGTCGCGAAAATCATCCACCAATCGTCAGTCTTCATCACCGCGTCGCCCCTCCCGTTCGCCGTCGCCCCATCGCTCTCGTCTCTCGGTTCGCTCGAGGAATGAAAAAGAAGAAGCTTCATCTTCATCTGTCTCTTCGTTCGCGCGTCGTCGCTCGCCTCGCCGAGCGTTTTTTTTCTCCACGCGCCTGCTTGTCCCCGAAATTAATCATGCTCGGCGTCTCTCGCTTGGACTCGTCGTTCAGCACGACGTCGATCCCTTTCCTTCGCGCCAGCGCGACGACGTTATTCGCGTTCCCGAAGTCGATCCCGACGACGCTCATCTTGCGTTTCGATCGCTCGAGGTCGGTCTTCGCGTCGACGTTTCGCGCTCGGAAGCGGCGAGCGTTGAGTAGAGGTTCTCGCGCGAGGTTCTCGGCGCGTCGCGTGGCGTCGCGCGTCGAGGCGTCGACGTGTGCGAAACGTCGCGTCGGGTCAATCGTCGAGCCGTCGCGTCGGCGCGCGCTCCCGGGTGTCTTGTCGTTCGCCATTGGTGGGTGTTTCGGTCGGCCGCCGGGACGCGACCGACGCGACGCGAAACGCGCGGCGCGCAGACGTCGGCGCGCGGGGCGGGACGCCGGAGGATGTGGGACTGGGACGATGACTCGACGGCGAACGTCGCGCTCGCGCTGACGTGGCTCGCGCTCGTGACGTGCAGCGCGCTCGTCGCGGCGCGACGGGACGTCGAGGCGGCGCGCGGCGCGGCGGCGCGAGGCAAGGACGGGAAGGGACTGAAGCGCGGACGAGCGCCGCACGCGTGGTTTCGACACTTTTACGTCGTCGGGTGCGCGGCGAACGCGCGCGAGCTGGCGAGGCTGTGGGCGAGAGGCGCGGCGACGGGACGGGCGGACGCGCGCGCGGCGGTCGTCGCGGCGACGCTGTTTCAGGCGCACTGTTTGAGGAGATTGTACGAGAGCGCGCGCGTGAGCACGTACGGAGACGACGCGACGATGCACGCGATCGTGTACGCGGGCGGGTTGGCGTATTACGTGTGCGCACCGAAGACGTGGGCGGCGTACGACTGCGGCGACGCGGCGAAGACGACGCTCGAGCCGCTCGAGACGCTCGCGGCGACGGCGCTCGGCGCGCTCGGCGTCGCGCTGTTCGCGCTCGGAAATTATCGGCAGTACGAGTGTCACGTCATACTCGCGCGTTTGCGCGAACCGAGCGCGCCGTCCTCGAGCGCGCGCGACGCCGACGCCGACGTCGCGCGCCGCTCGCGATACTTTATCCCGCGCGGCGGTTGGTTCGAGCGCGTCTCCTGCGCGCACTACCTCGCCGAGATCGTCCTTTACCTCGGTCTCGCGCTCATCGTCGTTCCCACCGACGTCTTCCTCGGCAAGCTCTCCGTCTCCGCGCGTCCGTCGGTGTCGTCGGTATCGCGCGCGTCGTCGTCGTCCGCCGTCGTCGCCGCGCGCGTCCCGCGTCTCGCCCCGCTCGCCCTGCTCGCCGCCGTCGTCGCCAACCTCGCGTGCGTCGCGTCTTCGCACCACGCGTGGTATTTAAAAACCTTCGGCGACGCGTACCCGCGCGATCGAGGCGCGCTGTTCCCGCGTCGGCGCGGATAGCGCAGTCGGCGCAGTCGCAGCTGACAGTCTCGCCGCGCCAGTCCGCCAGTGCCCGAAGACCCCGCTTTGGCGACGCCGGCGGACGGGAGGAAACCCTGGATTTCTTGGGACGTCGACGCACATCGACG
>Ga0181605_10004952_pt1 | contig 10347 bp, 5 predicted proteins | sample 041ome_11_FD_148676 | JGI IMG/M metagenome (GOLD analysis project Ga0181605, IMG submission 148676) | Coastal salt marsh microbial communities from the Groves Creek Marsh, Skidaway Island, Georgia - 041411US metaG (spades assembly) | ecosystem: Environmental > Aquatic > Marine > Intertidal zone...
GCGCGGCGCATCGCGCGCGCCGGGGCGACGCGGTGCGTCGTCGCGCGCGCGCGCGGCGGTCGCGGCGCTCCGACGGCGCGCGCGAGCGACGCCGCGCGCGTCGGCATGCGTCGGCGAATGCGGAATCGCGAATCGAACGTCGCATTACGCGCCTCGCGACGCGACGACGCGCGGCGCGCCGGCATGCGACGCGCGACGTGAACGCGCGGGATGTCGCGCGCGCGCGAGACCGGCGTCTCGGCGCGCGCGCGCGACGAGGACGACGAAAACGACGGTCGAGCGGATTCGAATGCGAGCGCGCATTCGGCGAGTCGAAGCGACGCGACGCGCGCGCGCGCGCCGAGCACGCCGCGAGGGTACGATCACGATGGATCGTTTCACGACGTCGGCACGCCGGCGACGGCGGCGACGGCGGGAGGCGAGAGAGGGACGTCGAGCTCGGTGGCGCGGCGAATCGCGGCGCTCGAGCGAAGCGGCGACGACGCGAACGCGAACGCGCGTCGCGCGTCGTCGAGTGATGCCTCACGCGGCGATGGATGGCGATCGGGATCGTCGTCGGTGAAGTCGGCGGCGGCGCTGGAGCGCGTGGCGGAGGATGTGCGGAGCGTGCGGATGAAATTGTTCGCGGCGTCGACGAGCGCGGCGAGAGCGACGGACGAATACGGCGACGCGTTGAGGGAAGCGGGAGAGGGGTTGGATTGGCGAACGGTGGTGACGCGGGCGGTGGGAGTGATTGAGGACGCGGATGTGGACGCGCGGGCGCGCGCGGCGCGCGTCGCTAAACGGGTGCGGGAGGAGTTGGACGCGCGCGAGAGAGAGCGAGGCACGAGGTTGGAGGCGTTGGCGGAGCGGCGGAGCGAAGCAGCGGCGGCGTCGAACAGGGCGTCCAAGGCCTCGGAAAAGAAGAATCTTCCGGTGTTTTTAACGGGTGTCGCGTCGTCTTCGAGCAAACACGCGAATTTTGTTCGTGGTGGGAAGGCGTTGGACGAGGGCGCGGCCAAGGCGACGAAACGTTTGGCGTTTGAGATTTTGCGAGGCGCCGCGGGACGTTCGCGAGCGTTGCGAAGGGCGGCGAACGATATGGGAATGATTCGTCGCGCGCCGATTTTAAAGCGCGCGTTCGACGCGCTTCGCGCGCACGCCGTGATATGCGCGCCTCGAACTCGAGCGATGCGCGAAGCGTGCGAAACGTTCGTCGTCGTGACCGATCGTAGGATGCGACGGTCGGCGTTCAAGTCGTGGCGCGAGGGCGTGCGAGAACAAACGTTAGGTAAGACGTGTGCGGCGATTCACAACGTTCGGATCGCGCAAGCGGCGTTACATCATTGGGAGCTTTTTGCAGCACGGGCGTTTTGGAAACGAAAGGCGAACGAGTTGGCGCACTCGTACGCCACCGGAAGATTACGCACCCTCGCGTTTTGCGGGTGGTTGCTGCACGCGCGTCGCGTTAAGGAACGCCGTATCGCCGTGCGTGCGCGAATGTTTGGCATGTCCGTACCAGAGGCGCAGCGTGCGATCCATGAAAAGGTTAAATACACTGCGCACGACGCTCACTTGATGATGAAAAGTGAGTTGAAGTACCTGTTCGAGAAGCGCTGCTCGGAAAGCGCGCTACGATCGCAAGTCTCGTCATCGCTAAAACTCATTCGCACGCTCGAGAACATGCGGAGATTTACTGCGGACGGAGAAGATGTGGCGTGGGCGTCGAGTGATTCAGCCATGTTTCGGGGGATCGGCGCCGCTAAGCGGCATTTGCATGTGGGATTTTCGACACGAGGACGAACGGACTCGCCGCGGCGGAAAACGTTGTCGCTCAACAGAGATGACGTCGCGGCGTCGCGAACGGCGGCAGCGATCGAAAAGGTCGCGACGACGATTGATTTCATTCCGGACAACTCGATGAACGTCGATGCGCTGAGTGCAGACGCATACGAGCTCTCGCAAGAGCATCAACGAGCGCTGACAAGCGCGCGTGACGCGACTCAAAAGTGCGTCGCCGCGCGAAAGGCGGCGCACGACACGAGTCTCAGGGCGAGTCGACTCGTCGCAAACGCCGATTCGCGGGCGAACGCGGCGGTTCAGGGCGCGCAGGATGCGATGAATGAGTCGATCAAGGCTGAGTTCCTTGCCATCGAAGCGGAAGAGTCCGCCAATCTCGCCGAGCGCCGCGCAGAAGAGCTCTCGGAATCCGGCGCGGGCGACGAAAAAGCGATCGCGCACGCGCTTCAGCGGGCCGCCGAAGCGGCGGCTTGCGCGGTCAATCTATCTTCCGCGCACGTAGCCGCCGCTCGAGTTGCAGAACGCGCAATCGATATCGCTGAAGAGCATAAAGAGGCGGCGAGAATGTTGAAGGCGCAAGCGGAGGAAGACCTCGAGAAAGCACAGACGCGCGTGCTCGAAGCGGAAGCCGTCGTCATGGCGACGGCGAAACTGGAGCGAGAACTCAACGCAAAGGCGGTGAACGCGATGAAACGTTTGCAGCGCGCGACGGGTGATTCCGTCGTTTTCCACGACGGAAGTTTATTCGATCGTGATTCCAACGAAAACGCGGTGTTTTCTCCCACGAAGGCGCGAAGCGCCGAGGAGAAGAAAATTATGCGACGACGCGTGACCTGGGACTCGTTTGGCGAAGGAATCGACGACGACGACGATGATATCGTTGAGAGCATGCAAAACATATCTCTTGCGCCGGGAAAGTGGTATACGCTCGCGGAGTGTGCGACGCAAGCGTACGCCAAGAAGCTCGCACGCAAAGTACTCGCCGGTTTTGCGAAAAACATCGCGTGGCGTCGGCAACAGCGCGACGCCGCGCAGTTGTCGTTCATCACGAACATCTTCACCTCTTGGGCGAACGTAGCGCACATCAACCAGACGCGTCGCAGGCTCGTGGAGAGCGTCGTGGATGAGGTCGTCAGCGAAGATCGCGAGCGACGGCTGCGCGCATACGTTTCGTGCCTGCAGAAGCACGCCAAGTGGCGCAAAGCGCGCTGCGAGGAGCTGAAAATTAGCCTCCGACGCGTCGTCGCGCCGACGATCACACGGCCCGCGTTCGATCACTGGCGAAAGAAAGTGGCAAATATTTACCTCGTCCGGCGAGTCGTGAATCGCGCCATCGTCGCATGGAGAGAGCGCATCGCCAAACCGTCGCACTCAAACGCGTTTTACGCGATGTACGATGCCTTGCACGCTTGGCGCCGCGTCGCCGAAGAGCGTCGCCTTCGCCGCCACCGCTCACGAACGGCGATGGAGTATCATCGTGTCACGCTCACTTTGAAGGCTTTGAACTCTTGGAGAGCTTTCACCGAGGCGCGTGCCGAGCGCGTTCGCGAGCGTCGCATCGCTCTCGAGCGATCTCGCCGTCGTCGCCGTCTCGCCGTGGAATCCTATTACCGCGCGCTCGCCTCGCGAGCGCTCTTACTCTGGCGCGCCGTCGCCGTCGCCAATCGACAATCTAGCACCCCACATCGCGCGCGACGCGCGATCGCGCGCGCTTCGCATTAGAACTTGATGTATTCGCTCATCGGTACCTTTAGAACTTTCCGCGCCGCCTTCGAGTCCAGAACGCGAACGACGAGCGTCGCCCCGCGCGCTCAATTGCCATAACAGACTCGCATCCTCTCCCAAAGTCGACACGTCACACATCCGCGCGCGTCGTCGCATCGCCCGCGCGCGCCGCGCGCGCGTGGGCGCGCGCACCGCGAACCGCGTTTCGCGCGTCGTTCGCGCGCGACGTCGGCGCGTCGTCGGCGCGTCGTCGACGATTCCGTGGTCGCCGAAATGCGGACGCTTCGGGAAAACGACGCGGATGCGCTCGTCACGCCGCCGAAAACCTTCGGCCGCGTCGCCAGTAAACGCTTCGTGGCGTCGATTTTCGGTTCGCCGAGCACGCTGAACGCGGAGTGGGCGCAGGCGCGAGACACGGTGAAACACTCGCGACGGGAAACGCTGCGAGCGCCGCTGTCGCTGTCCAACGGCGACATATTTGGATTGACGCTGCGGTTTCTGAGCGATATGGAGTTCACGACGCACGCGACGGCGGTGAACTTTTATTCAAAGTGCTTCACGGGACGATCGTTCGTGGTGTGGGCGATGGAACAGACGTTTCGGGAACAGACGTTTCGGGACGAGGCGGATGCGATGTTTCTGGCGAACGAGTTGTTGGTTCGAGGAATCATCGCGCCGGTGGCGCGAGGGAAGATCGATAGCGAGAAAAAGGCGGGATTTTTGCCAGGTTTACCGGGGATGGGCGCGAGCATGGGGATAGTGGGAGTTGGGAAGTCGTGGAAGGTGTTTCAAGGGAATGATTGGACGTATCACGTGAAGACGCACGCGCGAAGCGCGCTCATCGCCGCGTGTTTTGGGAATGGCACGGAGAAGGAGAAGAACGATATTCGAGAGTGTGTGGGACGCATGAGGACTTTGAAATCGCTGATAGATGGTGTTGATGGTGCTAAGAGTGACGACGAAGCTGAAGAAGATAAAGAAGATAACGAGAAGGAAAGGAAAGCCACCATCTCGATGGCGAAGGACGCGCTCAGTGCGACGGGTGGAATTCTCACTGCACCGTTTCGCAGGGCACACGTCGTACTACAGGGCGTTGGTGTGATGATTGATGATTTCTTTTCGACGTTGGGACCGCATATCGTCGTCGCGCTCGGTTCGTTACTCTTCATGGTTTGGTTGCAAAACTTTGCGTTCGCGTGCGTACTAACCGCGGCGTTCACGAGACATTTGCTTTGGGTATCTGAGATCCAGCGTGACGCGTTAGTAGTGCGCTGTCGCGCCGATCAACTTAAAAAGTTTCAAATGATTCGTGGCGATCCGAAGTTGAACAGAACCGGCGCGGAATCTTCGGATTGGTGGAGCGCAATCTTTCAACACATGTGGGATGGTTGGATGGCGATGTGGATGAATCGCCTCTTGCGCGAACAGCTAGAGTGGTGCTTCGAGAGTTTAGATTTGCCGTTCGTCAGTAAAGTAGAGTTGAGTGAGTTTCGTTTCGGTACGAACGCGCCCGCGATAAAGACTTCGCGAACGTTTGCCGGGTCGGATGGCGAAATGATCGTTGAATGGGATTTAGACTGGACCATGGAAGACTCAGTAGTGCTGGTCTCCGCCATGTTCGGTCGCGGGACGATGGTACCGATTCCGATTCGCATTCGCTTGGCAGATATTCGCATTTCGGGTAATTTACGACTCATGTTCACGTGGATGCGCGCGAAGGGCGGTCCATACGTCCGCTCGCTTCGCATATCTTTCGTCGGCTTGCCGGCGTATTCGTTTTCGCTCAAGACGTTCGGTGCCGTCAATTTAAACGAGATTGGCGTCATTCATACGGCACTTAAACGTGTCGTTGATGACTACTTTAAGAGCTCGCTGTGCGAACCGGAAGGATACTTCTGGGACGTTAAGGAGTGGTGGTTGTCCGCGGACAACGAAGAAATCATCGATCAGAAGGAGCTCATCACGCAGCCGTTGATGCGAGATATTGAGCGCATTTGGAAGCGAAGAAAAGATGAAATCACTGTGGAAGTGCGTGTGATGCCGTTGTTTGTTGAATTAGATCCGAACGCGCGTAACTCATCGCTGAAAGCAAAGTATTTAAATGGCAAGCGGTGTCGAATGGCGGTGGCGATCGAGTACGCTCGCAGGCGCGTCGTGTCGAAAATGCACATCATGAAGAAGCACGTCGAGGCTGAGCACGACATCGAACATCCTACTTGGGATAGCGGCGCTTTCGCCAGGCTCGATACTACAGATGAAGTCGTCGACGGGCAACTCGCTATGTTCTTGATGAGCGAGAGCATGGACAGCAACGCCGCCAAAGCTACGGCAACAAAGCTGTTGCGAATCTCGAGGAAAATCTCCGCGGTGGGGAAGATTGACAACATCTTTAAGTTGCATGCCGGCGACATTCACAGCGTCGAGGTGACACTCTTGGACCCCAAAACGCTGAAATCGGTGGGAATTTTACACTGTCGCATACGAATCAACATTTTGCAACCGAACATCGTCGTCGACGAGGGAAAGTCGAGCGAGATATCTTTAGGCAAGCGCGTGGCGGTCTTGTACGAATCAATGAGCTCTGCCGCGTTACATATTCCTCGAGGAGCCGCCGATGCGGCGTCATCTACATCTCGCGCGGCGTTGAAGCGAACGGCGACGTGTTTTGGTTGCTTCCGAGCGACCGCCGCCGACGTCGACGACGGCGAAGACGATTTCGGCATCGCCAGCCTGACAGCCCTCACGTCAATAGAGCGCACTCGCGCCATGGGTGCCGAAAACGTGTCCGACTTCGGCACGGACGACGAAGACGCGAGTTAGACGGACGACATTCCTCTCTGACACTGTTTTATTTATACTACAACTCTAAACAACCCTCCGCGCTCAAGCCCCTTGCCTTCGCACCGCCGGCGCGATGTGTTCCAGCGCCTCCATGCTCACCACCGAGTTCCCTCGCACGACAATCATCCCCATCGGTGTCTTCTCGCTCGTCGTATCGTTCGTCGCGTCGTCGAGCACGACGTTTAAGAATTGATCGAACCCTCGCAGCGTCCCGACGACGTTCCGGTTCCCATTCAGCCGCAAGCGCAGCTTCTTGTCCATATACCTGGTTGGCGTGCGTCACGGGCGCGTCTGCGGTCAGCGTGGCGCACGCGGCGCGCGTCGGCGCGTCGAGACGGGTAAAAAACGCGTTCGATTGCGAAAAGTCGGCGGCGTTGGATGTCGCGACGATTCGACGTCGCGCGCGCGAGAGAACGCGCGAACGGGCGAGCGCGCGCGAGGAGAGGACGCACTGTTTGAGTTCGGGGATCGCGACGCCGCCCATGGTGTGCGTTCGCACGAGTGCGGAGGAGCGTCGGGGAATGATGTCTGCCGCGGGGCGCCTGAGCGCCGAGCGCGCGCGAGACGAGTCCTCGCGAATGAATGTTCGCGTAAAAATCGCTAACTACGCGCGCGCTAATTCGCTAATTACATGTACTTTTTGGTCTTGCTCGTCGCGGCGGCGGACTCGGGATCGTCGGGCCAGAAGTGCTTGGGATATCGACCGGCGAGCTCTTTGCGAACGTCCGTGCGATAGGCGTTGCGCCAGAACGACGCCAAGTCGCGCGTGACGGCTTGCGTGCGACCGGCCGGGCTGAGGAGGTGTAATTCGCAGTTGACGCCGCCCACGCGTGGAGTTTCGGTAGTGCCGAAGAACTCTTGGATGCGCGCGGCGACGACGGGAACGTCGCCGTCGTAGTCGACTTGAGCGTTGGATCCGCTGGGCAGGCGAACGGCGACGGGACAGGCGTCGTCCACGAGCTTGAGATGGTCGTACGTGCAGAAATGCGCCTTCACTAGGGACGCGACGTCAACTTTCGCGAGATCCGATTTAGACTGCGCGCCAGCGATCCACGGCGCGAGCCATTCACCGGCGGAGCTCAGCAAATTTTCTTCGGAGAGATTTGGAAACGTGGCGTCCACGCCTGAGCGATGGACATATTCCGCGCGCTTGAGCCACGATGTCGTCGCTTTGTTCAAACCGAAGGCGCTCGCGAGACCCATCTCGCGAATACCGTCTAACATCGCGCTCACAGTCGCCTCGGGATTGTCTTTCACCGAAAACGGAATCTCTCGAAGCACCAAAGATCCTACCGTCAAGCGCCTGCGCGCGAAGACTGATTTCGATGCGCTCGCCCAGAACACGTCGTCGCTCTCCTTGGACAACGCTTCGTACAGCGCACCACCACTTTCTAAGCATGCACGGTCGATCGGTGCCGCCAACCGCACGCGGTCGTTCCTCGATCCCGCGTTTCCCGCGCCATCGCCAGCTAATTCGACGACGACTAAAGTTTCATTCGCCTTGTCGCCAGAGCGAAGCAGCGCGTCATCCTTGTGCTCACTTCCCACGCTCGCGGCGCCGCCGCCAGAGAGTTGAAACGCCCCACCTCGGTTTTTACGCGCGGCGACGCGATCAGGATAGGCGACAGCGAGCAGTAGGCCGGCTTCGCTTTCGCCCGCGCCGCACAAGAACGACCACACCACCGCCGAGGCGTCGCCCTCGCCGACACCCGGAGCGCAGAAGTCAGGATGCGAAGACGCTAAGCGGCGCAAGTTCCCGAGTAACTGCTCGGCAACTTGTTTCGCTTCGCGAACCGCCCGCTCGTCGACATTCCAGCTCGCACCGCTCGCGCCACCCGTCGCGACGCTCACCGCCGCGTTTACGCTCGCGCGTTTGCCGCGAGGCGCGCCTTTGATTTTCTTCCCGCTCTTCGGGAGTTTGGTACCGATTGGAACGCGCGTTGGTTTCGTCGGGTCGACTTCTGGTTTCTCTTCATCCAAATCGCCCGCGCTTGCGAGTGGATCTTGACCCCAAAGCGCGCGAAGTCTACACCGAACGTCGAGAGGGGCGTCGCGTCCAGAGATCAAGTCGCGGTCGCCGATGACAGCTGCGAGTTGACACGCGAGTCGAGCGCTCTCAGCGCCGCGTGACGCGCCAAAAAGTAACATACGCGCCAGTCTTGGGTGCACTGGAAGCTCGGACATGATCGAACCCACGTCGCTAGGGACGAGTTTGCCTTCCTCCAACGCGCCGAGCTCGCGTAACAACCGTCTCGCCGCGATGAGCGGGCCTTCAGGCGGTGGGTCGAGCCAAGCCATGTCTGCCCCATCGCCGACGCCCCACGCTGCTAAATCTAACGCCACCGGAGTCAAGTCGGCTTGCAAAATCTCGGGTGTCGTGTCTGGCTGAAGTTTCGCGTTCGAGGCCTCGCTCCATAAACGATAGCACGTCCCAGGAGCGATGCGCCCGGCTCGCCCGCGCCTTTGATCCGCCGATGCGCGGGAGACACGAGTCGTCTCCAGTCGCGTCATACCCTTCCGAGCGTCGAACTTGGGCGTCTTGCACAATCCCGAGTCCACGACCACTTTCACACCGTTGATGGTCAACGAAGACTCGGCGATTGGAGTGCTCACGACGACGCGACGCGTGCCCGGTTTCGACGGCGCGAGCGCCGCCGCCTGTTCTTCTTGCGATAGCGCGCCGTACAGTGGCAACGCCACGACACCGTTCGGAAGCTCCCTTTGCAGATCTCGCACCACGCGATTGATCTCCGCCGCGCCCGGAAGAAAACACAGCACGTCGCCATCTGGGCACGCGCGCACGGCGTCCTTCACCGCGTTCGTCGTCGCGCGCTCGAGCTCACCCCATCCCGCGCCCGGCGCGCCCAAATAAATCGTCTCCACCGGATACGACCGCCCCTCCGACACGATCACCGGCACCTCGGGCCCGTTCTCATCCCTCAACAACGCCGCCACGCGCGCGCCCATCTCCCCGAGCGTCGCGCTCATCACCAACAGTCTCAAATCTGGCCGTATCGTCTGTTGCACCTCTCGACACAGCGCCAGCGCGACGTCCGCGTCTAAATTCCTCTCGTGAAACTCATCGAACACCACCAATCCCACGTCCCGCAGCTCTGGATCGTTTCTCAACCGCCGCGTCAGCACGCCCTCCGTCACCACCTCCACCCGCGTCGCCGCGCTCGCCCTTCGTTCAAATCGCACCTGATACCCCACCGTTTCCCCCGCGCGTTCCCCCAACATCTCAGCCATCCGCATCGCCGCCGCTTTCGCCGCTAACCGTCGCGGTTCGAGCACGATCACTTTCCCCGCGCGTCCGTCGCCGCCGGCGCTCGCCGCCGCCAGCGCCGCCGCCAGCGGCATCACCGTCGTCTTCCCCGCCCCCGGCGGCGCCTGCATCACCGCGCGCGTCGCGCGCTGTTCGCATCGAACCCAATCGTTCGCCTCGTCAGTCCCGCGTCGCGCTCGCGCGCGCCGTCGACGCACCTCGAGCGCGTCCAAGCACTCGTCCACGACCGCGTCGATGGGCAACTTCGCGCGCGCTTTTCGCAGCGCCTCGCGCCGCGCGTCGTCTCCCGTCGCGCGCCGCGCGACGTCGCGACGCGCACCGCGCGCGCGCCGCGCGACCGGCGCGCGCGCGTCCGTCGTCGCGACGCGCGTCGCCATGATGTGTCGTCGCACTGCGCGACGCGACGCCCGCCATGCCGCGCGAGGTCACGCGCGTCGGCGCGTACGCGCTCAAGCGCACGCTCGGGAGAGGGGCGTTCGGGTGGGTGAAGCTCGCGGTGCAGGACGAGACGGGCGCCAAGGCGGCGATCAAGGTGCGTCGACGCGCGCGGATGGATGGATGGATGGATGCGTCGACGAAACGAAAAGAAACGACGACGACGACGACGACGACGACGACGGCGGACGCGCGCGACGCGCCGTCGCGACCTCGACCGAATCGCTGAGACCGACGACTGACGGGATCCGACGACGCGCGACGCGAATCGAAACGTAGAT
>Ga0181605_10004967_pt1 | contig 10328 bp, 6 predicted proteins | sample 041ome_11_FD_148676 | JGI IMG/M metagenome (GOLD analysis project Ga0181605, IMG submission 148676) | Coastal salt marsh microbial communities from the Groves Creek Marsh, Skidaway Island, Georgia - 041411US metaG (spades assembly) | ecosystem: Environmental > Aquatic > Marine > Intertidal zone...
TTGCCAAACACCTGCCGATGGACAACGTAATTTTCCTCGGCATAAGCCACTAACTTTTGGTACAGCACCGTATCGGCGTAGGCGACGGTCGCCTGCAACGCCACGTCCTGGGCCGCGGCATGAAAGTCGTAGTAGCGCGCCAGTTTTTCATAGCCGAGCGAGCGCACTTCGTTCAAGGTTTGAAACCCATCAAACAGCAACTGCGTGACCGTAAAGCGGATCGAGTCACTCTCGTAAGAGCCGAAATCATTGAGGGGCGTCACGCGTTCCGCCCACGCGTAATCGGCGTTTAAGTCGACACGAGGAGCGAGATCGCCCCGCCGTGAGTTCTGACTCTCGCGCTGCGCTTCAAACTGGTAGTACGCAGAAACAACCGTCGGGTTGGTCTCAAGCGCCGCAGCCACAGCCTCGCCATAAGTCCCCACATCGGCGAATGCGTGTGGAGTCGCGATAGAAAAAAACAGTGGTAATAAGCCTTTTCTGATGTCAAATGTTGCTGTCACAGCTACATGCTCCTTGCGAAGATCGTAAAGGCGGTACGAGCAATTGCATCTACCCCCCCCCCAAGAGTCGAATTCTTTTGTTTAAGTTTGTTTGGCTTTCGACTTTTTTGTTAAAAACAGTTTTGCGAATAATCCCTGAAATAGGGTTATATTGCAATATGCGTTGCATAAACTCTGACCTGTGACCAAGTACACGCTTTTCGCTCACGCCGCCAGCAAGCGCGCGCTGCTGTCACTGCGCGGAGCGGCCAGCGTTACCTTGGCATTAGCGCTCCTGTGCAGCGGCTTGGCGGCATTGCAGATGCCTCAGCTCCAAGAACTGGCCGCTAAACGGTACGGTGATAACGCTGTCACCACAATCAGATCTTGGGAAGACCTTATCGGCGCCTACAACAATTCTGAGACGCTGGAAAAACTCCGCTCGGCTAACGACTTCTTCAATGACAATATTCTCTGGTTGAGCGATGAGAAGGCCTGGAATCAAACCGACTACTGGGCCACACCCTTAGAGACCATGGGAAAGGCTGTGGGTGATTGTGAAGACTTTACCATCGCAAAGTACGCCACCCTACTGTTGATGGGGCTGCCACCTGAATCCCTGCGCTTGGTCTATGTAAAAGCTAAGCGCAACGGGCTGACTCAAGCCCATATGGTCCTCGCGTGGTACGAAAGCCCGCTCGCGACGCCCCTCATCCTGGACAACTTGGATTTAGCAATCAAATCCGCCACCGAGCGCGGCGACTTGTTTCCCGTTTTTAGCTTCAATGCCAATCAACTTTGGATGGCCACCCAAACGCAAGCCACAGACGCCGACCCTCAGGCGCGATTATCGCGATGGAGTCAGGTGTTATTGAGGATGCGTCAGGAAGGCCTCAATCTAGGGTCATAGGAGAACCGCTATGTCACTTTTGAAACAGCTGTGGATCGTCACTGCGCTCGTTATGTTGCTGGTATTTGGAGCCACCTTCATCATTAATAGTGCCACGTCGAGTCAGTATCTGGAGGAACAGCTTACGCTTAAGAATCAAGACGAGGCGACGGCACTAGCGCTCTCCCTGTCCCAACAAACCCTCGATCTGGTGACCCTTGAGCTCCAGCTCGCCACTCTGGTTGACCTAGGCGCCTATGAAATGCTGCAATTTCACGATCCCATGGGTACGGTGCTTTTTGCACGCGGCACCCCAAACATGACCAGCACCGCACCCCCTTGGATTACCGGCCTCTTTCCCATTAATTCAGAACCGGCCTCGGCCCAAGTAACCAATGGCTGGAACCAGCTGGGTACACTTACCATCAAAAGTGCAGATAGCTTTGCCTACGACGAATTGTGGATGGGTGCCAAGCGGACGCTTGCCGCGTTGATTGTTGCCATCATTGCCGCAGGTATTATCGGAAGTATGCTGCTGCGGCTGGTACTTTCTCCGCTCAAACAGGTTGTCAGTCAAGCACAGGCGATTGGGCAGCGACGTTTCGCTACGGTGGCAGAGCCCTACACTACAGAATTTGCTGAAGTAACCCGCTCGATGAACGAGCTTGCAACCCGAATAAAAGGCATGCTAAACCGGGAGTCTGAACGGCTCAGCAAACAGCGCGAAAGCGCAGAGCTCGATTCCACGATGGGGCTGATTCAGCGCGAGCCTTTTATGGCCCGTTTGGCGGCAAAGCTTGAAGCTGAGGACGCCGAGGCAAGTGGAACAGCCGCACTTATGAGACTGGGAGATCTGGCGCGCCTCAATCAGGTCTTTGGCCGCCAGCCTATCGACAATGCCTTAAAGGCCATTGGCAATATGTTACGACGATTAGAGAAGGCAAATTCTGGCTGGATAATAGGCCGGCTAAATGGCTCGGATATCTGCCTTATCGCGCCGCGGGTAAGCAACCCACGCGGACCCGCTCAGCAGCTACAGCAAGCGGCGAGTAATGTACTTATAGAGCACGGCATTAGAGATCGGTGCGACCTGCCGACGGCCTGTGTGACCTATTCGTCCGAGGACTCCATTGGGTCCGTGATGAGCGCCCTCGATAATGCCCTACTACTGTCTGCTGATCAGGGAGCCGCCACCATCACCGAAGCCAGTCAAACCGATAACTCCCCTGGGTCGACCCGAGAGCAGGCTGAGCAATGGCTGGGCGATCTCCGATACGCGTTGGATAATAGCGAACTCTTCATTGAGACTTTTCCCGTTCTTGCCAGCAACCGCATGCTCATTCATGAAGAAGCGATGGTTCGTATACAAATTAACGGCAAGGTTCGCTACGCTGGCGAATTCATGCCCTGGGTCCATCGTCTAGACCTTTCGACAGAGATAGACAAGGCTGTAGTGGTGCTCGCCCTTGATCACATTGCTGCGACAGGTAAACCAACTTGTGCCAATCTAACCTCGGAAGCTCTAGCCAATGCCGCGTTCTTTGATTGGCTTGAGTCTTTGGTAATGGAACGCCGTGCGGATATCAGCGGGCTATCCCTCGAACTAGGTGAAGCGGCGGCCTTTTCGCAGCTCGAGAGTTTCCGGCGATTGTCAGATATAGCCAACAGCCACGGATTTAAGGTGGGCGTGGAGCACATGGGCTATCGAATTGGCGAGATAGGTAAGCTGAGCGAACTTGGGGCCGACTACATCAAGGTCGACGGCCTCTTCAGCAGAGATATTGCCACCAACGCGGGTAATGCAGCGCTCTTTAGGGCCTATGCCTCTATCGCACAGTCACTCGGCCTAGAATGCATTGCCGAAGGCGTATCGGAAGCGTCACAACTCCGGGGTGTTTTCGAGCTCGGTGCCACCGGAGCCTGTGGCCGCGGAGTTACCTACGATTGACGTCGTTAATACCCAATCAGCCAGGCCTCAACCGTCAAGAATATCAAGCCCGGACCGACGCTTGGCTCGCAAGGCCTGACGTTTGAGCATTTTCGCTTGGGCTTCCTCGGGTAGCTCGGTGAACAGAAATACACCCTTGTCCATAAGCACATCAAGCAGATCTTCAAGGACGCGAACGAACTCGAGGTCGCTATCGTCTAGGGCCGAATTATCGGTCCATCGGTGCATGAACGAGCGCAAGGCGGGATCGTTGTCCTCTACCCAGTGGGCACAGTCCACGGAGGCCTCGGTACTAACCGCTACCACCTCGTTACTCGCGTTTCTTTTGACGTAAGGCATAGACTTACCTGTACCAAGCCATCGCGCTCGTTAGAGTAGCACGCCGCTGTGTCTGGCACGATAGATTCACGCTTGGCCCCGCATCCAGCCCCTTCGCTCTTTACCGTAACGGCTTATTCGGCCAGTTGCGACTTACCACTGGGCGACCCATGAGGCCAACCCAGTGGTTTAGAGGCGACGGACCTTACTGTTCCGGCGTATCGAGCTTTTCAGTGCTATTGCCACTGGTCATCAGATCCGCTTCTAGAAGATCGGCATCATAACCGGAGCGCTCGCCGCCAGTCTGAGAAGCAGTGCTCTCCTGTGAAGTGGCTGCCTGGCCATCTTCCCCGGCAGCAGGAATCTCAACAGTGTCGTCATCGGAGAGCACGTCACCAGCGCTGACGACGAAACTCGCATCCTCGGCAATGGTTGTAGATCCATCGGTGAATGTGACTGTCGATTGCCCGTGTATGACCACATCGCCATCCGCAGCAGTGCCGGATTCACTGTCCTCATTATAGGTTAACGAAATACTTTCTATTCCAAGTTCGGATAACGGCACCAACTCACCCTCATCGGTGACACCATCAGAGTCGGCATCCTGCCAAATAGCGAACTGATCCCATTGTTCATCTTGGGCGTCCAGTACGCCGTCCTGGTTGGTGTCAAATACTTCTGCAACTGCCTGCAAATCAGTCTCGGCCGTTTCGCTCCATTCAGTGAATACATACTCCCGTGTTTCATCGACCGTGCCAGAGTTGTTGGCGTCTATCACTAGCATGCCATCATCAGGGGCAACCCACGCGGTGGATACTGACTCACCCGTAGCCTGGTCTGTAAAAACAACGCCCGAATCCATATTTATGTATTCAACGCCGTCTCCATCAAGATCAACGGCAATAGGCGCATCAGTGTCAACGTATTCTATTTGAACATCGTCCTTGTCTTCTATTGCATCACCGAAGTCATAAGTGCCTCCACCATCAGCTTCGGACAGGGTGATCGTCGCATGAGAGATATCAATAGTCATCGTGCCACTACCCGCAACATCGTCTTCGCCAGCAACAATCTCCAGTGTGAAATTGAGATCATTGACCTTTGCGTCGTCTTCGGGATACATGGTGACAACAATGTACTGCGTGCCGTCAATATTTTGTATCTCTGCTGAATGTCCGCTGACCTTGTTACCGTTTTTACTCGCACCGAAACTGAGGGAAGCGTTTACTAGACTGTCATCAGTAATTTCAATGTAAACGGTGATTACAGCACCGTCGGGCAGTTCATCAGTGCCCCCGGAGCCCCCTCCATCTTTGTTACCGGTATTAAACTGAACCCCCAGCGTAGCAACATTTCCATCGTTCCCGGACCCATCTTCATTTACCCTGATGGTATTAACGCCGCCTTCATCTGCTGTACCGGAGAAAAACCACGATCCAACATCGGAGAAGTCAGGTGGTGTGTCATCATCCACGATAGTCGTCGTAACAGTCCCCTGGTACACAACCTCCTCATAGGCACCGTCGTTCGACCACGTCCCGTCCTCAAGACTTAGCGTGAAGGTCTCGTTCTCCTCAACATCATCGTCTGAGACAGCCGCAATCGTGAACTCCGTACCCACCGTCACCGTACGGGTCGCGTCCGTGCTGTAATCATCCGTGCGGGTGGCCGTACCATCCGCCACCGCAACATCAACCGTACCTCCCGGCTGGTCTTCTGCCGCCAACGGATCACCATTGCCATCAACCGCCAGCACCACATACGTGCCAACGCCGTCGGTCTCGGCAATCGCGTTCGCCGAGACATACTCGCCGTCTACCACCGCAAACAGCGCTAACGTATACCCCACATCCGGCGGGTTCTCCGGATCGTCCGGCGGGTTCGTCTCATCCGTGATCTGGCCGGTACCACTATTGGTGGTCTCACTGATCGTCACTGAACCAAAGCTGTTCGTACCACCGTCCACCGAGGCAATGCTGACCGTATAACCCTCGGTCCCTTCCGCCAGCGCATCATCCGCCACCACATTGCTCACCGTGAAGCTGCTGTCAGAGCCATTGCCCGTCAGCGTGATCGTGACCTGCTGCGTCGACAGATCCTCAGACTCAATACCGTCTACACCGTCAATCGTCGTATAGCTCAGGGTCAAGGTGATCGTCTCACCATCCGCCAATACAAGCGGATTTCCGTTCTCGTCGACCAGACTGATCGTGTGCTCCAGAAGCGCTCCATCAGCCTCAACCACACTCGCATCACCCGATAGCTCTACAACGGCTTCAACCGGTGGTGGCGCTCCACCGACCTCGATCGTTACCGTGGCGGTGTCTTCTCCACCGTTGCCATCCGTGATCGTATAGGTAAAGGAATCAGTGCCAGTAAAACCGTCGTCAGGCGTGTAGGTGAACGTGCCATCCTCATTCAGCACTGCCGATCCATTCGAGGGCTCGCTGTTGTCAACGACGGTTAGCGCGTCTCCATCAGGATCGGAGTCGTTGCCCAGCACGGTGACGTTCACCGGCGTTTGGTAATCGGTCACGGTAGTATCGTCTACAGCATCGGGCGGCCCATTTTCGGGCGGCGGTGGCGGAGGCGGTGGCGCTCCACCGACCTCGATCGTTACCGTGGCGGTGTCTTCTCCACCATTGCCATCCGTGATCGTATAGGTAAAGGAATCAGTGCCAGTAAAACCGTCGTCAGGCGTGTAGGTGAACGTGCCATCCTCATTCAGCACTGCCGATCCATTCGAGGGCTCGCTGTTGTCAACGACGGTTAGCGCGTCTCCATCAGGATCGGAGTCGTTGCCCAGCACAGTGACGTTCACCGGCGTTTGGTAATCGGTCACGGTAGTATCGTCTACCGCATCGGGCGGCCCATTTTCGGGCGGCGGCGTTACCGGTGGCTCGGGCGGAGGAGTTTCGGGTGGAGCAGTGACGATTGGCGGAGTGACAGGCTCCACGTCCACCGGTTGAAGTAGCTGTAGGTCGTTATCGAAATCGGCATTTTCGGGACTAACCTGCTGGCCCTGAGACGCCGCCACCCGGAGTCCAAGCTCCTCGAGTCCATAACCAATTCGACCAAGCCGCACGAACGAACTTCCCTCGTTACCAACCCCCCCCGCAGCAGTCGCCTCTAACTCATCTAACAGGTCTCCTTCGCCTTCCAGAGCAGCTACCACCGCATCGAGTGTTTCATCGAAAAGCGCGGAATCAGCTGCTGTATTACGGCCCTCTTCTATCAACTCGGCGCTGATCAGGAGCTCACCAGAGCCCGTCATAACGAGCGGTGTCGAGTCGGCAAAACTGACTTCAACGACGGACCCGTCTGATCGAACCAGCAGATCGCCCTGAAAAAGGTCGTCGCCAACCTTTACGGGGCGCCTAGAGCCATCTGCTGCCTGCACATAAACAGCTCCAGTAACCTTAGAAATCGTTCCTATAAATTGCGCCATAGCTACATCCTCAACCTAAACTTGTATCCATGGACCCATAGTGCGCTGGTAGCTAAGAGAGCACCACGTACAAAAGTACTAGATCAAGCTGATTTTGGGATGCAATGCATGAATTTCGAGTGTTTCGAGATACGCGGTGGGTAATTGATGAGCTTAAATGCGGGATGCGGTGGAGCTCAGGTTATTAATGTGACGGGGCTCAATTGACGCTCTAATGAACAGGGAGTCGATTTATCGTCAAAGCGAGTTGAACACGATCCCGAAGATTCAGCTTACCCAAAATATTGGTCATATGAGCTTTCACCGTACGCTCAGTCAACTGCAGTTGCTCGCCAATTTCACGATTACTGAATCCTTTTCCAACCAGCACGGCTACTGCCAACTCCCGCTCGGTAAGGGCTTGAAATCCATCGGCTACCTGATCTTCGCTACTCACTTTAAGCTGTTTGGTTATGGTAACCAGCCGACTCACTAATTCGGGAGGCGCCCATATTCCTCCTGTGGTGACAACCGAGGCAACATCCAGTAGTTGCTGTACTGCGGCTTCAGCATGGCAATACCCTCGAGCACCCGCTGAAATAAGAGAAAAAGACTGGGACTCGCTAGGGGTGGGGGTCAGAACCACCACCGGCACTGCAGAGGAGAGCAAGCGGAGCTCACTCAAAAGCACCGCTTCATCTAGGTCGCCCGCATATAACCAACACAATGCATCGGTTAGCTCCGATGCCAAAAACGCCTTTGCAGATCGATGCACGACTCCCGAGGTGAAAGCCAGTGCCCAGCGACTTGGCTGATATCCCGACCGACTGACTAATGATTGATTCATCGCTCAGAAAGGGCCCTCTGACGCGCCCGCAACACCGGTTTAAGAAGGTAAGCGAGGATCGTCTTCTTACCGGTCAACACGTCGACCTCAACCGTCATACCGGGAATAATGGGTTTATCAGCACCAAGATCAGCCGACCTTGTTCTGACCGTCACCTCGTAAAAGGCGTTTCCCTCTTCATCAAGCACCGTGTCCGCACCAATTTGCTCGACTCGGCCCTCGAGACCTCCGTAGACCACAAAATCATAGGCCGTCACTTTGACATTCGCCTCCTGACCCGGCGCTAAGAAACCGATATCCTGAGGCCTGATTCGGACTTCAACCAGCAATGTGTCGTCGGCAGGGATGAGTTCGATTACGTCGCGACCAGGCAAGACAATACCGCCAAGAGTGTTGAACAAAAGCTGTTTGATGGTGCCCGCAACCGGCGACACTAGATTGGTTTGGCGCACCCTGTCTGACAAGCCGGCGGCGACCTCAGAGAGCGCATTGATCTGAGTAACGGTGTCGGTCAGTTGCTCTCTCGCGTTATTTGCAAATTCAAGATCGATACCGAGCAGCTTCTCCTGTGCCTCCACGATGGAGGCTTGAACACGGTCGATTTGAGCGCGGGTTTGTTGAAGCTCACCCTTCGCTTTGTTGACCTCCCGCTCTAAACGCAATATCTCGACTTCAGAGACCGCCCCAGAGGCCAACATGGGTCGGGTCCCAGAAAGCTCTTGATCCGCGAGGCGATATTCGGTAGCGAGCTGCGACTCTCTTGCGGTCAGCTCATTGAGCTCCTCCCGCCGCTGAGTCAACTGCTGATCGGCAATGCGCTGTTGGACTGACAGCTCAGCCAAGTTCGACTGATACAGCTGCTGCTCTTCTTTCACGACGTCTGGCGCGACCGAGATCATCTCAGCTGTGGGTTGAAACAGCGCACCTCCAGCCAAGGCGCTCAACCGTGCTGCTTTTACCTGCAGCCCAATTAATTGCGCTCGGTTCTCGCCGAGGGATGAATTCGAGCGCGTCGGATCGAGCTTGATCAGCAATTGACCCTTCGCCACCAAGTCACCCTCACGGACCATGATATCCGTGATCACACCTCCGTCTTGGGATCCGAGGATTTGCACCTGCCTTGATGGAATGACTTTGCCCTGACCACGCGTCACCGTGTCTACCTCTGCCACATAAGCCCAGGCCACAAGCAAAATCACGACCGAGGCAATGCCATACAGCAGCCGCTTTGCACGCAGCGGCTCCTGCTCAAGAATTGCCTGTTCGGCGGAGAGTTCCCAGCCGATGGAATCTGGACGACGATCCGTCATTGCGCCTTTCCTATACGCCCTTGCTGCAAGGCGGAAATCACGCTGTCCTTGGCACCGTCTGCGACGACCTTGCCTCCGTCGATCACAATGATTCGATCGACCAATTCCAGCAGGGAGTTTCTGTGGGTGACCACCACCATCGTTCTCCCCTCGGCATACTCGCGAAGCGATTGCTTGACAATGCTTTCAGTTGACTGATCCATTGAACCCGTTGGCTCATCGAGTAGTAAAAACGCAGGATCATTTACCAGCGCGCGGGCCACCGCGATGCAGCGACGCTGCCCGCCCGAGACAGAGTCACCGCGCTCGCTTATGGGCATATCGAAGCCCGAAGGGTGCCGGTTCACGAATTCCTTGAGGCCCGATCGTTCTATGGCCTGAATCATTGCCTCATCATTGATGCCCGCTCGCGCGAGAGCAAGGTTGTCCCGAAGCGTGCCCTGAAACAGCGTGACATCTTGCGGCACATAACCTACGCGACTGCGGTATTCAGCCGGATCGAGCTGGCGCAAATCAATGCCATCCACAAGCACTGCACCCTCCGAAGGCTGAAATAGTCCCATTGCCAACTTTGATAACGTTGATTTGCCCGATCCAACGCGCCCCAAAATCGCGACGTGCTCTCCCGCTTTTATTTTGAACGAAACTGCCGAGAGCGACTTGATGTCGCTGCCGGGATAGGCAAACGAAACATTTTTAAACTCAATATCGCCGCGCAAAAACTCGCGCGACACAAATGCGCCCTCTTCCTTTGATTCGATAGGCGTCGCAAAAAGCGCATCAAGACTGCGCAAGGCTATCCGCGCATGATGAAACTGCCCAATCAGTCCGACCAGCTGTGCAAAGGGCATCAGTGATCGCGTGGAAAGCATGGTCGCTGCAATAAGACCACCCATCGTCAGCTCACGCTCGGAGATCAGGAACACACCGGTGATAATCACCAGCACCGTAACCATTTGCTGACAAAAGCCCGTGAAATGTGTGACCGACAGCGTCGCCAACCGTTGCTCGACACCAACGCCGGCCAAATAGCGCGTCGTAGCCTCCCACTTGCGCTGCATAACTGACTCCGCACCGAGGGCCTTTAAAGTATCAAGCCCGGTCAGG
>Ga0181605_10005003_pt1 | contig 10282 bp, 9 predicted proteins | sample 041ome_11_FD_148676 | JGI IMG/M metagenome (GOLD analysis project Ga0181605, IMG submission 148676) | Coastal salt marsh microbial communities from the Groves Creek Marsh, Skidaway Island, Georgia - 041411US metaG (spades assembly) | ecosystem: Environmental > Aquatic > Marine > Intertidal zone...
CAGCGCTGGCTTTTTCTTCTGCGGCGCTGGCTTTTTCTTCTGCAGCGCTGGTTTTTTCTTCTGCGGCGCTGGCTTTTTCTTCTGCGGTTGTTGCACGCTGTTCAGCGGCGTGCCTCATGCTGTCAGCCTCATGCGCAGCAGCAATATTGAACTCATCAAAAACATTCGGCGGATACTGGAATGAATCCAGCAATGCAGACTGCTCTTTAGCAATATAGAACCGGTTAAGCCCATCTGCGTATGCGAAGATATAGCCGTTGTCGATCAAAATTGCCTCGCTTGGCTGATGCACGGGCACCTGCTCCATTGGTTGCATAGCTTCGATTAGGACGATCCATGGCCGAAATTTTTCCCAGTCATTGCCTCGCAGAACAGCGTCTTCAGTACCTTCAACGTCTACCTTTAGAAAGTGCACGGGCTGCCTCTGTGGAACGTGTGCTCTCCATATATCAGCGATGGTTTGAATTTGTACCTTCCGAACCTCTACCCGTAGCCCGGCGTTTCGGTGCTCTGTCGCAATAGACAAATCAAGGCTAGACAAGCCCGTACTTTCCACAAGGTGCATCTCTGCCTGTCCTTTCACATCGCTGACGGCTAGGTCCAAATTGATGTCATTTGGGCGACAAGATACCAATTCTGAATAAAACTGTGGGTGCGGCTCGATGTTTATCCCAGCCCATCCTGCCTCATAAAATGCACGGGTTACCGAATCGATATCGGGTGACCACGCACCGACATCAATGTAGAAACCTTGCTGAACATCTTTCAGGGCTCGCCACAGCATCACGTCTTCAAAATTCTGCGCATGTGAGATAAAAGTCATGCGGGCAGCTTCTCGATAGCGATGTTAGGCTCGTTCCAGGAACATCCTGAGAAGTGGGCCTTATCAATATTGACCACCTCAAACACTAGGGCGAAATCTTGCCATTCGTAGTTGCTGGTTAAATGAGTATCTTGGTCTACCAAAGCAGTGTGGACGGAGTAGCTGCCCACCCCAAAGTTAGCTGGGAAGGAGATGTGGAAAACATAGGCTTCCCCAGCTTCAGCATTAGTTATTCTCTGCTTGGTGTGCCAAGTATTCGTTCCGAAAATAACTTGGCCAAGCCGATCTTTTATTCCGTAACCCAGCACGAGGCTTTCAACCGGTCGGTGAACTTTGACCTGAATTCGTAATTTAACGTTTTCGCCAACTCCAACGCAGTCTGTCGCTTCGCCGTTTTCGCCCGTCAGTATTATACTTTCAACCGTCGCCTCACCAGTACCAGAAACGGTTTTAACCTTGTTGCTTCCGGTTTTTTTTATCTCGATAACGCCATTTTCTTTCTGTGAAATGAGGGCGTTGTAAAAGTCGAAGACCTCCTCGGGAGGCCCTTCTTTAGCAATGCCGCCCTTGTCGAGTAACAATACTCGATCGCAAATTGACTGAATCGCGTTTCGATCATGGGAGACGATTAGTAAGCTTGTCCCAGCCTTGCCGAGCTCGCGAATTTTCGCGAAGCTCTTGTGCTGAAAGTAGGCGTCGCCAACTGATAACACCTCGTCAACAATGAGTATGTCTGGCCGCCATGCGGTAGCCACTGCAAAGGCGACTCTTGCCTGCATCCCCGAAGAGTAAGTTCTCACTGGCTGCCAAAAATAATCACCAATCTCTGCGAATGCTTCGATTTCAGAAATCTTTGATTCAATCTCTTCCCTGGAGAAGCCTGCCAGCCCCGCTGAATGAAATACATTTTCAGCCCCCGTGAGATCAGGGTTAAAGCCCATGCCCAGCTCTAGTATCGCGGCAACTCGCCCTCTGGTGATCGCTTGCCCCTTACTTTGCTTTAGAGTCCCGGAGATGATTTTAAGGAGCGTGCTTTTGCCCGCGCCATTTGTGCCGATGATGCCTAGTGCCTCGCCCGCACGTACTTCGAATGAGACATCTCTAATAACCTCGGTTCCATGAGCTGAGCTCGTCGATGCGCCAAACCAAGATAGAACACGCTGGAATTCGTTTCGATAACGGACATAGGTTTTCCCTATTCCTGAGACGCTGAGTACGTTCACAGAACGTCCGCCATGTCCTCGGCTGCTCTGGAGTATATGAAGCCCCCGAGCAATAACAGGCCGGCTGATATCACAAGGCAGTTCAAGAGCGAGCCTGTGTCAGGCCAGGTCTGGAAAACGAGAATTTCCTGGTAGCTGGTGACCAAGGTGTAGACGGGATTGAAGGCCATGAGATTCTGCAATTGCTCCGGCACGATGCTAGCGGGGTAGACAATCGGTGTGAACCAAAAAAGCACCTGCAAACAGATGGGTGTCACCTGACCGATATCCCTAATGAAGGTGTTGAGCACGCCCAGAATCAACCCTATACCAGTAGCGAGAGCGATTGTGAGCACCAGCAGAAGAGGGAGAAAGACCAGACTCGCGGTAAGGGTAAATCCGGTAATCAAAAACAAGGCTAGCACTGCAGTTAGCAATAGCAGATTGTCTACAACGCAGGCGCCTACGAGATTGGCCAACAATACGATTTTAGGGAATGCGGCTTTTTTAATCAGGTTCCCGTTGGCAATGAATAGGTTGAGGCTGCGAGAGACGATGTCGTTGAATAAGTTCCAACACGTCAAGCCCGCGCATAGATACAAGGCAAATGAGTACTGGTTGTCTACGTTGCCGATTTTGGCTTGCAACACATTCGACAGAACCAATGCGAAGATGGCGACCTGTGCCAAGGGGTTAAGCACACCCCATAGGCCCCCCAATACACTGCGGTCGAATCTTAGGCGTAGCTCTGCCAGGACTGAGGAGAGTATGAAGTGGCGGTATTGCCAGAGAGCTGACAGTGCTGGGGGCAAGGAATCCGTCTCTTTGTGCTGAATTTGGTGAGCCTGCCAGTTATCCTAACATCTGCAAACTCGATGGGCCGCTTCGCTTGTGAATTATCCGTGACTCTCAAAGCATGTAATAGTGATCTTTGATCTGGCAATAACTGGAAAACCCTGAGGGGGGGCTAGCTTATGTCTGGTTTCATCTTGGGAGCGAGCAATTTCCGAGTCAATTAGCAGTAGGGGCAGTGTGAAGAACGCTACGTTTTATATTTTGCCGGCGCTCAACGAGGAGACCTCAGTGGCGGCGGTCATCTCCGGCCTTAAAGAGGTCGACCCCAATGGCGTGGTCGTGGTGGTGGACGATGCGAGCACTGACTCGACGATTCTGCGGGCGGCATCTCAGGGGGCCTGCGTGCTGCCGCTGGCGGATCAACTCGGTGCCTGGGGAGCAATGCAGGCGGGTTTGCGCTATGCGGCCGAAAAGAGGTGTGCGCGGGTGGTTACATTGGATGCCGACGGACAACACCTTCCGGCTGAAATCCCCAAGCTGTTATCTGCCATGGATCAAACTGGTGCCAATGTAGTGATCGGGGCCTGCGCTTTCAGAGGTTCGAGATTAAGACGATTTGCTTGGCGGATGATGCGGGGTGTGTCGGGCATTAGCGCGGAGGATCTCACTTCGGGGTTCCGGTTGTACGATCGGCAGGCGGTGGACATACTGGTGTCAGAGAGAGCCAGTTATCTTGAGCAGCAGGATGTGGGGGTGTTGGCGTTACTGCTCCGTAACAACCTTAAAGTAGTGGAGGTGGAGGTCAGCATGTCACCGAGAGCAGTGGGCACTTCCCGGATTTTTAGCTCGTGGGCGAAAGTATGCCGGTATATGCTCCAAACGTTGCTGCTAGGTGCGTCGAAACGGGGCGTGCAAACCGTTAAATTAGCGAAACATCAAGGCGCCGTTATCCATGACTGAAGTGTTTACGGGCCTCACAGGGCTCTTGGTGGCCGGTTTCATTATTTATTTGGTCAGGGGCGATCACATACAGGTGCGCCATGGCGTCGGTTGGGTTCTGGTTGCGGGGATATTTTTTTTATTGGGCTTTGCCCCCTCCTTACTGGATCAAATTGCGCTGTGGTTGGGCGTGGCTTACCCACCAACAGTCGCTCTGGTAGTAGGCGGTTCGGCATTGATTCTCAAGGCTGTGATATCGGATGTGGAGTTGGCTCGATCAGAGACGCGCCTGATGCGTCTGGTGCAGAGGGTCGCGATGCTGGAGGCCGACATTCGGCGGTTGGAGCAGCGAGCTGAGCAAGAAGATCATGGTCAGCGAGATACCGATCGGTAGATCGCTGTAATGTCTATGGTTTGCTGCCTCAGGTCGAATGTCGCACTTGAGGATTCTCGCGCTTCCGTTTTCCCCGCGGTATGGTTCTTTAGCGCATCGCTGATTCCCGCGGCCAAAGCTTTTATGTCTTTTGCGGGCACGAGCTCTGCGCCAAGTTTTTTGCCAACCCAGCCGGTTGCGCTACCGAGTATGTCGGTCACCACTAGCGGTTTTTTCAGATGAGCGGCTTCGAGTAAGACCATACCAAAGGCCTCATTCTTGTCGGTAGAGGGGAGTGTTACGACATCGGCTGTTTTGAGATAACGCCACTTGTTTTCCTCGCTGATGACGCCGATAAAACGCACGCGGTCTTGTATGCCGAGGCGAGTGACTTGCTGTTCCAGTGCGTAGCGCTCTGATCCGTCGCCCGCCAACCAGCAATGTACTTCGGGCAACTCGGCAATTGCCCCAAGGAGATATCGGAGCCCCTTATATGCAGCGAGTCGCCCTAAATACAGGACTACGGGCGCATCTGGTTTCGCAAAGGGCCGCAGAGTGTGTGGGGGAGGGAGCCGATATTCATCCAGACCCAGTGGCACTACTTTCACCCTGGAGGTATGCTTCTTAAGAGCCTCGCTGCCCTCAAGGTAGCTCTGGGAGGTAGCGCAGATAATGCTCGCGCGCTTTAGCAGTGCCTGCTCCAGAGGTTTATAAAAAAAATAACAGTACCTGACCAGCCAACTCGAAGCTGGCGTCACAATGTCTGACTGCCAATGAACTATCCATGAGAGCCGTCGCGCTCTCGGCAGAAGTAAAAGCCAGATTGCTGATGCGTTGGGGTGGTGCATGTGAATAACATCTGGCCGACACCGCCCGATCGTTCTTATAGCGGAGAGCCAAAACAGCGGGCTGATAGGAATGAATCCCACATTGAACCAACGCGCCGCTAACCTTACGTAAAAGGACGTGCCATCCAAGGGATCGATCTCTATATCACGGTCTTTCAAAGTGGCATTGGAAGAATGAACTAGGGCCGTGACCGTGATGCCTTGGCGGTGCTGCACGCTCATCAGATCCCGCAGGTAGGTTTCCATACCTCCGGGGTGGGGAGGGAAGTATTTGCCGATGTGCAGTACTCGCAATGGCTTTTCTTGGGCAATCTCTTCGGTCATGGTGAATTGGGCGCCAGTATTACGTAGTCTTCTCCGCGCCCGATTATTCGGGTGTTGGTGCCGACCTTGAGCTTATTAACTGCCGCCGCAATAGTGGCTTGATCGTCACTGAACACTGCAAAATGACCCTGCCAGCTATCTGATAGTTGGGCCCCTGTTGCCAAACTCACTGATACTGAGCTTCTGGGTGCCAGGAGCAGTGGCAACTTCTGCGCCTGAAATTCGCCGGATTGATTCAGGGCGATCGAGATGACACCGGCCTCAGAGTCGCGCTTGCAGGGTATAGCTTCCACAATTTCTGTAAGACTTGCACCCGTGCCGGTTTTCATATGTCTGCCGGTGCCCATCTCTCCCTCTGCTAATTGATACGTAGCTAACGCGAGCTGACGCAGCGATATCACATCACTGACTAGCCAGAGAACCGCAGCGAGCGCTATACAGCTGGCTGCAACCTGATGCACTGCTGACTTTCCGATAACCGCAAAAAGCAGCGCCAGCAATCCAGCTAACACCAGCGTTGCAGACTGCCACTTACCCCAGCCAACCGGGCTGGGTAAGTGCCCGTCGACCATATTGATCGAGCGTTGGCTGATAACATCCGGTGTCGCCCAGTGATTCAGCACTGCTGGTAGCGCTTCGGGTAAAAGGACATCCGTAGCTTGCAAATTTCCTACTTGAACGTCGCCCAGTGATTGCTTATCAACCAAGTAACCCATCTCGCTGATCGGTTGTCTCCAGTACGCTGCTATGGGCTTCATATCAAGAATGGTGGGGCCCGAGACATCTAACGAATAGGATTGCACCTGTGGGTCATCTTTGGTGATCCAGTAAAAAGAGACGGCTTCTGGTTTGGTCACCTTCACGTTTGTCACGACGTATCTCGGCTGCACAGTGTCAGGTTTTTTCAGCTGAACTTTCGCGACCGCCACGGGTCCGGGAGTGTCAGTAAACTGTTGGCGGCCATCATCAGCCTGCCGCAAATTACCGAGCACTGGCACTAAAGTTTCTGTCGCGTAGAAGCCCGTCGGGCTATCCTCTGAGTTTGAGCTCCTGTCTATTAAGACAGTTGCGGTAATGCCAACTAGCACAGCGACAGCGGCGGCTGTAATGCGAGTAAACAGCCGCTTGATGCGCGAATCACGCACTGACGCATTCTGGGTCGCAAGCTCTCCTATACTGTGCAATCCCGCCATGCCCGTGAGCACAAATACCGGCAAAAAATGCAGCAGCAGGCGATTGATCGATGTGCCTGTCTCGGCATATAGCGAGTAGTTAGATACGCCAAAAATAACTCCCTGCGAGGCGATGACCAACCCGCCCATGAGCCAGTGTGTGGCGCAGGCGCGAGGTTTTCTTAAAGTGAGCACAGCCAGTGCTGCCAGATAAAACAGCCCCAGTAGGTGAAAGTTCCCTCGAATGAAAATCATCTCAAAGTAATTGGGTAGCGGGTTATAGGGCCGCAGAGCGTAGCTACCGAGCGGGCCAACATGAATGGCGCCCTCCCGCACTCCCCATATTCCTAGCGGGCCCAAATGGGCAGATTCCAGCGCTACGCAGAGCAGCAGCACTGTGGCACAACCCGCTATCGCCTTGAATCGGTAGCGTTTCCAAAGCGCCAGCAATGCAATGAAAAGCAGTCCAAGGCCAAGCCAGATCCACCCCTCGGTTTTGATAAAGCAACCGACCAGCAGCAAAGCTGTGCCAACCGTTGGTAAGCCTTTTCCCGGCTGCTGAGCCCAGAGCAGCAGGGCCGCCAGGCCCATTCCGCTGGTCCCCAGCATCCATAGGTCCGCATAACCCGCCAACGCACCATGCATGCTCACCAGCGGGATAGAAATTAGCGCGTACGTTGCGATAAGGCTGAGCAAGCCGCTGTAACCGGCGTGGCGACACAGTCCGTACATTAGGCTCCCGATCGCAAGCGTTGCAAAAAACCAGGTAAGGCTGGCAGCGTGATCGCTCCAGCCACCGGACAACGCGGACGCGAACGCAGCGACTGCAGACACCGATGCAGGGTAATGAGCAGCGTGCAACGCATAGCCGGTGCCGCCTGACCGCAACCACTGATCCACGGTGTGAAAATCGACTAGAGCATTATTCAGCACCCACACCTTGGCCCGATACATCCAAGTGGTGAAGGCATCCCAGGGGTAGATATCCCGCGAGAGGTTGTTGGTTAGCACCAAGAGCAGATGCCCGGTAATGAGCATGATGATCAGTAGGTGAGGCAGATGGGCCCTTACCGAAGCCAAGTGAAAAACGGGTGCTTTGAAGCGATTGGGATGCATAGCACTGCGGAGTAGCGGCAGGGCAATGAGGGCGCATCCAAAAACCGCACCCCAGCTCGCGGTGCTCAGCGGGACGGGAGCGCCAGTCAGAAAAAGGATCAGCAGTGCGGCGGCGATGAAAAAGCCTGCCCCGACGTCTATCCAGACGTTGGTTTGCCAGTCCGCCCGGGCGCCGAGCGCGCGGCAGGCTTGAAAGCCCGCCAGCCATAGGAGCGATAGGCCAATGAAAGTGAAAGCCATATGAGCAAGCGTATGGATGCAATGCCCCATTATGCTGTCAGTCGGTACCTTTTATAAGGTGGAAATTTATAAGGTGGAAATTTATAAGGTGGAAATTTATAAGGTGGAAATTTATAAGGTGGAAATTTATAAGGTGGAAATTGGGGCTTACAGGGTACTGACTGAGGGTGGGGAAGGTTAAGAAATTAGGTGGGAAACCTGGACCGAGCCGCCGGATTATTGAGGTTTGATAGCACTCGGCTCGCCGCGCGTTTATGCCCAAGCATGACTCGCGGCATGCGCATTGCTTACCTCCACGACCGCCCATCGCTCCCTAATTTTTCTGGGTGCAATTGCCTATGAGCCCTAAGTTGCCATTGTGACTTCGTCAGGCTGGTGCGAGAGCCATAACTTGGTAACCTCGTTTTATGACAAAACAGATCGACCGTATATGAGTGACTCGCCGCAGCCCTGCGCACGCATTCGTCGGGTGCTCTCCATCGACGGTGGCGGTATTCGCGGCATTATCCCCGCTATGGTCATCGCCCACATCGAAAAGTTGATGGGCAAGCCCGCCCACGAACTGTTCGACCTGATGGTCGGCACCTCGACAGGCGGTATTCTGGCGTTGGGTTTAGCCCACCCTGGCTCGGGCAAGCCCGCGCAGTTTTCAGCGCGCCGCGTAGTCCGGTTGTATGAGGAGCACGGCGGTAAGATTTTTGAGCATTCGCTGTGGCGCAAGGTGCGGACGGTGGGCGGGTTTCTGGAGGAGGCGTACTCCCACGAGGCACTGGAGGCCATCCTTGGCGAATACTTTGCCGAAGCCGAGCTGGCAGAGTGTGAGCTACCCACCATGGTGACCAGCTACGACATTCAGAATCGGCGCACGGTGTTTTTGAAAAGCTGGCATACGGACCACGGCAAAATTTTGTGCTGCGATGCGGCTCGCGCCACGTCGGCGGCCCCTACTTATTTTGAACCTAAGCCGCTAGAGACGGGCGGTGAGTCCCGCGTGCTGATTGATGGCGGCATTTTTATGAACTCACCCTCCGTGTCGGCTTATGCCGAGGCGCGCAAACTTTTTCCCGATGACCCCATTGCGTTGTTATCACTGGGGACGGGTGAGCTCACCCGGCCAATCCCTTATGAAGAAGCGCGCACTTGGGGGAGTGCGCTCTGGGTGATGTCGTTGCTGGACTGCATGTTTGACGGCGTATCCAAGGCGGCAGACCATCAAATGCAGCTCTTTTTGGGGGAGCGTTACCAGCGCCTGCAAACGACCCTCGACTTTGCGAGCGACGATATGGATGATGCCTCCAAGGGCAACATTCGTAACCTTAAGCAGACGGCGCGGGAGCTGATCAAAGCGAACGAGCAGGTGCTGGAACAGTTTTTTGCAATGGAGGCAGAGGCATGAGGTGGCTATGGGCGGCAATCGCCGGTGTTGCATTGGTGTTGGTGTGGCAAGGCCTGAACCCGCTATTCAGGGGGTCAGATCCGGCAGACGTAGACGCCGGTGCGTCCACTCCGGCATCGGAATTGGCACCAGAGGCGACATCAACCAAAGCCCTCGAGGGGGTTGAGTGGGATGAACCACAAAGGGCGCAGATTCCCGAGCCCACGCCCGTGCCCCAGCCCGATTCTGCTGAAGGCTCGGAGGACGGGGTAATCAATATCGGTGAACCCATGGACCCAGATGACCCGTCCACCTGGCCGCAGCCCGAGACTACTGAGGTCATTAATATCGGCGAGCCCATGGACCCGGACGATCCTTCCACCTGGCCGCAGCCCGATAGCACTGAGGTAATCAATATCGGCGAGCCCATGGACCCGGATGACCCGTCCACCTGGCCCCAGCTCGAGAACACCGAGGTAATTAATATTGGTGAGCCGATAGACCCGGACGATCCTTCCACTTGGCCACCTCCCGAGAACACCGAAGTGATCAATATTGGTGAGCCGATGGATCCAGATGATCTGTCGACGTGGGACTGAGTGAGAGACTAATGCGCCGCAATCGTCTGATAGACATGCTTGTTGAACGACGGCGCCGCCCCCGTTTGCAAGAACGCGAAGCGCTGAGCAAACCGCTAACGTGAGGCGCAGCGCAAGTTAGGACTCACATCACACTAGGGCTCAAATAAAGTGCTGGCTGTCTGGACCAGTGCTGGCCAGACTCGTAGCGCGGCTGCGAAATCCAAGCCCATCTCACGCAGCCGCTCAATAGTCGCTCCCATGCTATTATCATTCGTGCTTGTCTGGTTGTGCCGCGTCAATGTATCTGCCAGCGGCGTGGCATCAGTTGCCTGAACGCCGTTTAAGAGGCGCTCGCGGCTGGCATCGAGAAATTCACGCCACCTTTCGGTTCCAGGCTGGCCATCCAGACCCGCCGCGTTCAGGCCAGCCAGCTGTTCGAGGCAGCGATTCAGCAAATCCGATTGCTTACTGAGCAGCATGTGACTGACCATCTG
>Ga0181605_10005009_pt1 | contig 10280 bp, 5 predicted proteins | sample 041ome_11_FD_148676 | JGI IMG/M metagenome (GOLD analysis project Ga0181605, IMG submission 148676) | Coastal salt marsh microbial communities from the Groves Creek Marsh, Skidaway Island, Georgia - 041411US metaG (spades assembly) | ecosystem: Environmental > Aquatic > Marine > Intertidal zone...
AAATTGTCGCGTTCCTGGTGACATCCTTATTCGAACAAACTCTAAGTTCTAAAAGTTTCTCAAAAATTTCAGGAGCGAACTCAATGAACTCTTTCTTTAAAATTGCGCCAACGCACTCCACAACTTTCATAGCACTTCGAGGAACTTCGCTCCGTTGACCGTAAGATGGAGGTTCTAAAGCTTTCAGCAAAATTTTAGATAAAACCGAACGTGAACTCGTTGAAATCTTATCTGGGACAGATTGTAAGGAAGAGGCAATCGCTTCAAGTGCACCAGAGATCAATACCATGTCGATTTTTTTCTTTCCTTCCTCCTCTGCGCCCTGCATGTTGTCGTCGTCATCGGAATCTGCCGATCCGATTTGGTCGTCTAATACCCCTAGTGCTTTATTCATTAACCACCTCGGATGCGCGTCTCGCGCAACGTCTTCCTCCTTAAACTCAATGTCGAAATTTGCGTGCAGAGCTGCGCACGCCTTTAAAATTAAGGACTTCACCGTCGGCGTCTTTGCGGTTCTTTCGTAATCTCTTCGTAACGATTCCCCTACTCTCTTCAACTCTTCCTCCGTCGCGTCGAAGGGTAGCTGCATACCAAAAAGCGCAATTATCGGTCCCAAAGCAGCAGCTTTAGTCGTATTTTGTTGCTCGCTTCGGAACTGCTGCATGCATAAATCGCGTATTTCCCTCGCATTTGCCGAACTTTGAGTTTGACCGACGCGTTCGATATGTTTAGTAATCGCGTCGAACGCCTTCGCCCGAGCCGCTTGCACATCTTTCGCAAACACGTTCGAAGTTTCTTTCAAATAATTCAAAATTCCAACATCAGGGTCCAAAAATATCGCCGATAAAGGCGGGATGTCCTCTTCGTGCGCAGCTTCCAAGAGTTCCTGTCGTAGCATTCGAATAGAAAAAAATTGTCAATTAGTTTGTATACGAGGACAGAGTTTGTTCTCGTTGCTTCTAGGTGTGAAAAGAAATCGCACGAACAAATTCTCAGCCACAACACTCACCTGTATCTTCGCGATGATTTGTTTCGACTCATCCTCGGGTCCAATTGCGTGAGCTGATTCTCGTCGCGCGACTCTCGAGAGTCGGTTCAACGACTCGCGCAAGGCACTTTCCATCTTGCGATTGGTTACGAGTACGGCGATACAAGAGGAGAGAAAGTAAAATTTCTATGCACCGACTCAAAAATTCTTTCGTAAATTTTGTAGTGTGTGCGTGCGCGCGCGCGCGAAGGGGGAACGCTCGCGCCTCACTCTCGACGCGATGAAAAATGTCCTTCTTCTGCTAACGCGAGGACATCCTTTCTCCCTTTCCCTCAACGAGCGTTCGATTGATTTGGTTGTTCTTTTAAATTGCTTTTGCAACAAACAACAACCGTGTGCAAAGGAAAAATGTTCTCTCGCGTTTTTTCAAAAATTTCGTTCGCTCTGTTTCCCACACAAAAATTATATCGTAAACTGCCTTCCCTCGCCGCCCGAGCACACATCACGTGAAATACACAACAATAATGTCTCAAAACTCACCGTCGTGGTGGTTTCGAAAGATTTCTCAGCACGGCGCGAACAGCAACGCGAACCATTTCGCTTCTACGAGTAAACCGCAACCTCGGCACCACCACCACCACCGCGGGGAAAGTCAACCAACAGACGGAGAAGAAGAAGGAAAAGAATTACCAATTGACCGAGAAAATCCCCTAGCGTCGTCCACGGAATACGTTTCTAAGGAAGAGTTGGGAAGAGCGACGTGGCTTTTGTTGCATTCGATAGCATCTCAGTACCCGGACGAGCCGACGGAAAGGGAGAAGAGAGACGCGAAGAATTTACTAAACGCCCTGGCGACTTTATACCCTTGCAAAGAGTGTCAGACGCACTTCCAGACGGTTATTAAGAGGTATCCTCCCGAGGTGGGGGATTCGGTGAGCTTCCAGGAGTGGATGTGTAAAGTGCACAACGTTGTGAATGAAAAGTTAGGAAAGGAAATATTTGACTGCGCGAAAGTAGAAGAGAGGTGGGGTGGAGTGGAGTGTTATGGGGAGGATGGGAGTAGCAGCGGGGGATGTAGCTTTGAGAATGCGCCGGGTAGACGAGGACGGCACAAAGCGGCGTGATGTATATGTATTTCATATCGGAATTATATTGTTGCTAGAAAACTATTATTAATAACGCTACGCTTACTTTCATTCTTTCTTCTTCTTTGCTTGGGCGCGATTCTTTATCTCAGGCAAGATCGTGGCAAGCTGACGTTCAGCCATGACGAGTGCAATTGTTGGCGATTCATCTTTTTTATGCTTAATCGACATGACTTTACTCGCGCCTAATTGCTTATACATTGGCGTAAACTCGCTCGTTTTCAATTTCAAAGCGGCACGTAACGGTTCAGTATCCACTTGCCAGTTTGATATGCGCAACGCGAGAAGAATAATGTGAAGGGTGAGTAAATCCTTCAGTCTCTTCGTACGTAGTCGCGATTCGCCAAATTGCGTCTGGTCTCCAACTTCTACTTCCGTGAAAGTATCGATGATAACCTGCTGTATGAGCGGATTTACGCGCTCGGGTGCCGTAAATAACCACTTATGCTTCACTTCCTCTTCTATAATTTCTATTTCTTCTTCTTCTTCTTCTTCTTCTTCTTCTTCTTCCTCATCTTCTTCTTTTCCTCCATCTTCTTCCTTCTTCACGCCTTCTTCTCCTTCCTCTCCTTCCTCTTTTCGCTTTCTTTTCTTCTTCTCTATTCGTTTCGGTCTCGATTCTTTTACACGCCCACTCTTCAAACTCGCGAATTGTAAAAGCGCGTCCATAAACGCCAACGCCTTGCCTTTCTCCACGGCGTCAAAAGTATGGTCGCCGTCGGAAGTCGCCCAATTTGGATCGGTCACATGAATCATTGGTAACAAATCCATAATCGCTTTCGGTTTCCCAGACCCACCAAACACCTCTTTCATAGCCTCTACCGTCTTCTTCTTCCCAGCTTTCATGAAATCGTTGTACGGTAAATTGTGCGTAAACAAAACGTATCCCGGCGTTAATTTCCAGGGAAACGCCTCGTGCGGCTTCGTCGCCTCCAAGTCGTGAGGGGGTAGATTTCTTTGTTCTCCCGCCTTTTGCATCAAATCTTTCCTCGTCATCGCAAACCTCGATGATTTTCCAATTTGTGATTCCAATAGTTTCGGAGATGCGATGGCGTCCGAGTCCAACTTTCTCGCCGACATGAGTTTTGCCTGTTGTCTTTGCCTTTTTTGCGAAGAAAACAACCTCGTCGCGTCCGCAGCAAGCGCCCTTCTCACGTCAATATTGTCGTAATCCAACTTCTCTACGTCGTCTCTGTTGAACTGATAGTTAAAGTTCTGCGGTCTCGTCGTCAAGTGCACCACGGAATCGCCGCATAACCTTTGAAGCTTTAACAGGTACTCGCCCGAGTCTTTCTTCCCGACTGGAACTAACCGACCCAAAACATCCATTGATCCTCCACTTTCGTGCGCCATCACGCCCTGAGTCTCATCTTTCGGGAACGCGCCCATGCCAAACCCACACTTCTCGTGCGCGAAATTCTTTCCGACGACGTCGCACCCGTCGCCTCTCCCGACCACGACTAAATGCCGTTCCGAATGCGGCGTGTCGCCGTTCCCAACTCGCCCATTGGAAAAGTTATACGCTTGTTCATACGCATCCTTCCCGAACTCCTCCTCTAATTCCTTATCGCTCGTATCCGGATTACCTCTGAACAAATTAAATTCGTACGTCCCGTCGGTTAAAGTCCTCGGCGCGTTGCGCAAACAAACGACTAAAGGACCTCCCAAATCGTTCCCTGCCTCGTTTTTCTCGTCCGCCGACGACGGCGCGACTTCTATTTTCAAGGATTTGATGCTCGCTCCTCCCCGCGCGGCCGGAGCCTCTTCTTCCTCGTCCTTCGCTTTGTTCTTCTTCTTTTCCGGCGTGGCGGCTCCCATTTTGTTGCGTTTAATAAAACTCTTTTCAGAGAGAGTATACGTGCAGACTGCGCGCGCGCGCAAACAAAGGCGGTTGCGTGTGGATGTCGCGTATATGTTCTGTGTTTTTTTCCTTCTCTTCTCCCTCTTCTTCTTCCCCACCGATCGGGTTGTCCACGAGAGGCAAAAATTTGGGCACTTTTACCCGCCGTTGCTGCTGCGTGAGAAATTATTTTATTGCTCGCTTCTTTATATTTTCTCGCGGGGGGAGCGGAGGAAGAGACGAAACAGAGAATGTGAGATTTCACTCAGTCAGCTTTTGGAGACGGCGGGGGGGCTGCCAGCTGGCAGCGAAAACGCGAAAAAGAAAAGATACGCAAAAATAACAACAAAAAAAACCGCATTCCGCGAGAAGCGCAACGACTGACGCGCCGCAGATTTCTCGGCCTCAACGAGAAGATATTAAAGCAGAGAGAGAGAGCGGCTTTTTTTCTTCCCCTCACGCGGTCTCTTCTGTTCGATCGCATCTCGAAGGAGTTCGTGCTGTGATCCTCTCGCACCCGCGTTATAATATTTCAAGTGGAGACGACGATGATGCAACAAACGAGAATGGTTTCTTCGATGACAACGACAACGACGCGGATGCTCGGTAATGCTAAGCTCCAAAGACGGGCGAACGTTCGTGGCGGTAAAAGCGGTAATGTTGCTCGTAAAACGACGCGCCGATCTCGTGCAGTTGCGATGGCTGGTTCCATCGAATCTCCAGACGAGGAGTACGACTGCGTTGTCATCGGCTCTGGCATTGGTGGTTTATCTTGCGCAGCGTTACTCGCGCGATACGGGAACTCGGTAAAAGTGTTCGAGTCGCACTATTTAGCCGGTGGATGCTGCCACATGTTTGATCACAAAACGCCGGAAGGCGATTTGTACAAGTTCGAGGTTGGACCGTCAATCTGGGAAGGGTTAGATCGACCGACTGGGAACCCGTTGAGGATGGTTTTCGATGCGTTAGGAGAGGAAATGCCGGTGAAGACGTACGATGGGATTTCGCTTTGGACGGAAGAAGGACACTGGAGGTTTCAAACCGGGGACGACGAGGCGCCGGGTGGGTTTTGCGATTTGCTGAGAGAACAGTCGGACAATCCTGAGTTAGCCATCAAGGAGTGGAAGGCGTTGAAAGGACGGTTGGAACCGCTGTACGACGCGTTAGACGCGTGCCCGTTAACCGCGTTGAGACAAGACGCTGGGTTGCTCGTGTCCACGATTATTGCCGTCCCATTTTATTTAACACACCCGATGGTCATGTTAGACATTCCTTACATTTTAGATTCGTTTCATAAGTTGTCGGAACAATACGTGACGGATAAATTTTTGAAACGATGGATTGATATGTTGGCATTTTTCAGCGGATTTCCTGCGGAAGGGACCATGGGTGCGACGATGATTTACAGTATTCCTGGGTTTCATCGACCGGGAGCGTCGTTGTGCGCGCCAGAAGGTGGGACGCAAGCAGTCGTAGATAAGTTGACGTATTGTCTAGAAAAATTTGGCGGAGAGTTGCAGTTGAAATCACACGTGGAAGAGATTATAGTCCAAGATGGCGAAGCGAAAGGCGTGCGATTAAAGAACGGAAAAGTGATCAAAGCGAGAAATGCGGTGGTATCCAACGCGACTATTTGGGATACCGTGCCTATGTTACCAGATGCGGAGGTATTGAAAGCGCAACAGTTGGACCGCTCGGTGGAGTGGAAGGAAGAAATGTCTGAAATTCCAGCTCTCGGGTCCATCATGCATTTATTCTTAGGTATCGACGCGACCGGGTTGCCGGATTTAGACCCCTCTCACTTATGCATTCGAGATTGGAATCGTCCGTTGGGTGATCCGCAAAACGTGGTGACTATATTTATCCCAACCGTGTTAGATCCAGAAGTTGCGCCTGAAGGGAAACACATCATTCACGTCTACACCGCCGGTTCAGAACCATACGACATTTGGAAAGAAAAACAAAGAGGCACAAAAGATTACGAAGATTTCAAACGCGAGCGGGCGGAAATTTTATGGGAAACTATCGAACGTATCATCCCAGATATTCGCGAACGCGTTGAAGTCGAAATTTATGCCTCCCCGCAAACCCACCAAAGGTTTTTACGTCGCCACAAAGGTACCTATGGTCCGGCTTTACAAGCCGGCGGTAACTTATTCGATGTCTTACCGTTACCAAATATCCCACAGCCGGGCGTGTTAACCCCCATTCCGAAACTCCTGCGGTGTGGTGACTCTGTCTTCCCGGGTGTCGGCGTACCTGCGGTTGCCGCGTCAGGCGCTATCGCGGCTTCCACGCTCGCGCCGTTACCTGACCACCTCAAAATGATGTGGGACGTCTCTCAAACGCAAAACAATTTCTGGAAAAAGCAAGGCGGTAGAGAAAAATGGCTTCGAGAAACCGAGGCACCGTTCCACCCGAGCGAAGGTGGAGGCGCGGAACACATGGACCCGAGCGAGTATTACAAAGCCGCCGCGAATAAAATGAAAGTCACGGGAAACATGAAGCCGTCGGGCTTTGAGAATGCGTCTTCTTCCGCGGTGAGCAAATGAAAAAGCGCCGAAGGGCGATACGAGAGATGAGAGAGCGTTTGTATTCTATAGTTTAATATTGTTATATATTTCAATAGCGTAATAATCGCCATTTGTGCGACTAATAAGATTAAATACAGTTAGGAGTTAGGAAAGCAGAAAAGGCGGAAGGGGGACTTTCTCAGAACTGTGCTGAGTCAATTCTTCAAAAAATATCTTCCGACGGCGCAGGGAGTTACCATCGATCAATCATGTTCATCTTGGACAGCGTCAAAGATACGGACTTCTACAAGAAGAACAGAGTCCGCACCACGGACTCTCGTTTCGTCGAGTTGGCGACGAAGTTTCAATCCCTCGACTATTTGGCTTTGTTTTATTTCACCTCGTTGCTGCTGTTAATTATCGCAATTCATTTGAGTTTCGTTTTCGTGCGGTGGTTCAAGAAGCGCGTGGATGTCTTTCGAAAGACGAGATACGACATAATCAACTATCGAATCGTGAAAGTTACCACCATCGCGAGTGAGGAAGAGGAGGTGGAAAATTCGCCGTTGAAAGCGTTCCAAGGATTGTTTCAACCGCCGTCCTCCTCTCCAATTGAGAAGACACCCAAAGGGAAAGAATTGAAGGTGCCAGAATCAGCAGTGAAGAACGGAACGACGACGACGAAACAACCTACGACGCCGCCGCATACCAACGGAACGAAGACAGAAGGAAAAAAATCGCCGTTGCGTAAACTGAATTTCGAGAATGGCAAGAAAGAGGAGAAGGAAGAAGAACAAAAACAAAACTCGCCGTTTTCCTTCCTGAACAACTTGTTCCCGGAACCCAATTACGTTGGGTACGTGACCAACCCGGATAAGACGTATACCACCGTGTTAATGAAAGACCAAATGATGAAGAGGAAAGAGAGAAGAATGAAACTAATTCCGGAATTTCTCGCTGATAAAATCAAAACGCATATGTTGAGTGATTCGAGAGACTGGCCGTTGATAGAGACGCTGGTGAGCGTGTGCTTGTATTTACCTTTGAGTGTCTTCCTTTTGGTGACGATAATTAACATCGATGAGTTAAAAAATCGCAAAAGAGATCACTTTGTTGGATTCGTGTGGTTGATAGTCACGCGCGCTTTATTTGGAAGACAGTTCATGTCCCTTTTGAGTAAGTTCTCTAGGTACAAAGTGTTTAAAGGAAAAACTGCTCGATTTTTGAACCGTGTTCCATCTATTTTATTGGCGCCAGCGTTTGGCGTACCCAGTGGACTATATTTTTTTCACCGAAGCGCGGTAATGCCGGACGAGTGCGCATTCGATAAAGACCGGTATCGCATGAGAGATGCGAAAGTATTGGCGTCCACAAGCAAGTACCAAAGAGACTCAATATCGCAATTTATTATGTATTGGATGCGAAACGCCGCGTTTGGTCCAATCGAGCTCACTTTGTGGGTGTATAAAAACAGGGGTGTAAAAGATGCGCTGAAGACTGTCGGCGGTTTTTATTTCAGTTACTCCATGTACGCATTCTTGAAGATGCAGTCGCCAATAGCGGCGTTTTGGACGTTCTTCGTACCTTGGGTGCTTGGCACTTGGGATTTGTCTTTTGAGAACTGGTCCAAGCACATGTTCATAACGCCGCAAGAATCAAGCTCAGTCTGGGCGAAGAACTTTACTATAATTAATGCGAACGAAAACCAAATGAGTTTCAACGATGGATACAAGCTTTTAGAACACATTTACACTGGAGCAAATTCCTTGGATCTCATTCACTGGAGCGAGTTTCCCCAGAAATTTTTGGAAAACAGAAGCCACTATGGGAGTCACAAAACGTTCGTTTTCACCGGTATTTCTCGAGAAGAAGTCGCAATATTGGTGTTTTTCGGACATCTACGCAAACTAGCGACAAAATGTGTGGATGTGGGACAAGGCGTAGGAGGTAAAAGTTATGATGATATGGTTCAAGCCTTTGAGGAGCGTTTGCGACCGATAATACCAGAGTCGAAAAAAGATTTGAACGGTATCGAAGCCATGGTGGACTTCTTTAACAATTTGTTCCCGGCGGACTTGTTTGGTAAGCAAGAAAGCGACAAAAATGCAGATGGAAAGAAGAGCAGTGCTACTGCTATTGGTAAAGCTACCGTTACTCCGAAAGAAAAAACGATAAAAGCAAAGCAACCTACGCCTGGAAACGGAATATCGCTCAACGAGATTTTTGATTTTCCCGAGGCAGATCGAGATGAGAGCGAAGTCTCACTTAACTACATGAACAAGCAAAAGAATAATTTCGACTCCGTGATGGGTCTTAAACCTCAAAGTCCCGCGAAACAGAGACAACGCGACACAGAAAACATAGCGCCGTGAAAAAGTCATTCTTCTGTTTATTTTATTACGATGTCAAGGAACCCACACGAGGAGCTTCACCTTCACACTCTTGGAGACTGTAAATAAGTTGTATTTGAAATTTATAATGATATGTATGCATCTGTATTACGCTATCCCCTGTTATAATCTTCATTGCTAATTTACTTTTCTACCGCAAATCTGCAATCGCTTTTAAAAGTTGTTCGTGTAGCTCTGGAGTTGCGCTTGCGATAATACCTCCGTTGATGTTGAGAAACCTTCCCTTTCCAAATTCAAGCGGTTCTCCAGCCGCGTCAGAAATGACACCACCAGACTCTGATACTATAATCGCACCCGCTGCGTGATCCCAAACCTTCTCTCTGTATGTTTTCGGCGGGAATCTCAAGTAAATATGGGCGTCGCCTCTGCTCAAACTCCCGTATTTCGCCTGGGAATCAATTCTGAGCGCTTTCCGAGTGATTCCAACTTTCTCGCTCAAAGCGTTCGTAAACGCGTGATCGGCGACGATAGAATCCCCCCACGATTCCATATACCTCGCTCCATCTTTCCCACTCTTTATCATTTGATCACTTGTTGCGGTAAAACTCTCCTTCCCTAACGGTTCCTTTGCATCCATCGCAGCATACTTACATCCCATATTTTTATACGCTGCGAAAATCACCCCTGGTTTCTCCGTCTCCAACGCGTCTACATCTTCCGGTATCTTTTTCATGGGCATATTCGGGCAACCTAAAACTCCCCCAACAACCTTCCCTTTCTCACACAACCCGAGTGCGATGGCATATTGTCTCTGGTTAATAAATCCTTTAGTCCCGTCGATGGGATCTAAAACGAAAAATGTCGATTCGCTCCCGCCTTCGTGGTTCCCGCGATCAATCAGTCGCGCTACTTCTTCTCCAGAAAGGTATTCAGACGTATCGTCCCCAAACACGCACTCATTGGTGATCTCCGTAATTTTGTCTAAAAGCCCTTTCGCCTCTTGACTATCTCCTCTCAATGCTTTCGCGTCTTCCTCCGCTAACAACGCCACGTTTGGATATTTCTGTTCCAGTACGTAGGAAACCACCGCTTGCGCGGCGTAATCCGCCACCGTCACGGGACTATCATCCGATTTTGAGACCTGGTCGGAAGATTCCAACAACTTTTGCGTCTTTGAGGTTAACTTTGAGCATAATTGCACCGCTGTGCACATCGCTCGAAGCACGTCGTTTTCGGGAGAAGTTGAAGAAGATGAAGAAGATGTAGATGAAGAAGCGGATAGCGAAGACGAGACTCGTCGTCGCGAGATACCGCCATCCCTACCTCCGCGCTTCTTCGAAAAAGAAGAGAAAAGAGACGGAGGAGCTCTTTCAGCGAACGTCGACGCTGGTGAAGTCATGGCGTCGCTTTGTGTGTGATAAACTGTGCGCGTTTTTTTTTTGT
>Ga0181605_10005023_pt1 | contig 10265 bp, 11 predicted proteins | sample 041ome_11_FD_148676 | JGI IMG/M metagenome (GOLD analysis project Ga0181605, IMG submission 148676) | Coastal salt marsh microbial communities from the Groves Creek Marsh, Skidaway Island, Georgia - 041411US metaG (spades assembly) | ecosystem: Environmental > Aquatic > Marine > Intertidal zone...
AATGCTGTAACCACAGACAAACCGACCATCACCATAAAATTCTTTAATGAGCGATTAAGTAGATCAATGTCGTTCGTTGCCAGTGAAAACCCTAAACCCAAAATAGGACCCATAAGTGGAGAGATTAACATGGCTCCAATAACTACCGCAGTAGAATTTGCATTTAATCCAATAGAAGCAATAAAGATGGAACAAATTAAGATCCAGGAGGTATGTCCTTTGAATGGGATATCTGCAATAATCGAATCTTTAGTCGCTTGCATATCCGTATTGGTACGGATGTTGAGAAGCTCACTTAAAAAACTTCTTAGAATTTCAAAAAGTCCCTTAGCAGACTGTTTAAGTTCAGGAGTGTTGTTCATTTTTTTCGGTCGCTAGTACTCTAGCATTAGGTTGAAATAAATAGCGTTTTCCGGTCTTAACTTCCACGCATTCAATACGTTTACGTCGTACAGATCCGCGTTCAAATATACGCGAGTTGCCGAAATAAAAATGATTTCCTTCAGCTAAATCAACAACAAATAGAAGAGCATCATTAAAGCGGTCATATCGGGATAAAGCACGATCAAGAAATGCATCTGAACTACTTGAAGCCTTCGGACTTTTAAAATGTCTTGCGAGTACAGGGAGTAACTCAGAGGGGAAAATCTCAGGATTTAAGAAAGGTAACATCAGATGCTTAAAAACACTTTTCCATTCTATCCCGTGTGGTTTTATTCTTCTTCCGAATTCGGTAAAAGCAACCAAATGAGCTATTTCATGAATAAGTGTAATTAGAAAACGATATTTATTCTCAGTAGCATTTACAGTAATTTGATGACTTCCACTAGGAAGTAAACGATAGTCGCCGTGTCTTGTTTTTCTTTGATTAACGATCTTGAGATGTACCCCATGGGTCTGAATGAGTTCGAAACAAGGCATCAAAGCCTTTTCAGGCACATAGGGGGCAAGAATATCAATCATCAACCACAACTTTAAGGGGTACTATTACTGACTTGTAGCACCTTACCATTATACAATTCATGACCGGTGAGTGCAAACTTTGCAACGTATTCACCCATCTGCCGTGCAGATACGTTGGCTACGAAGTCAGGAAATGCCTTAGCAAGCATTTCTGTATTTACAGCCCCTAAAGCAAGGGTGTTAAAAGCCACACCTGCATCCTTATACTCCTCAGCTAATAATTCAAATAGAGTAATTAATGCGCCCTTACTCGAACTATATGCCGAAAGGCCAGGAAATTTAGCGCTTCCTTGGATACCACCCATAGAGCTGATGCCTAACACATGAGATCCTCGAACTAATTTAGTCTCTAAAGCTTGCGTAAGTCTTGCTACCCCGAAAACATTTACCTGATAAATTGATTCAAAATCTTCAACACTTGTCGCGCTAAACGGCTTATTCAAAAAAGCGCCAGCATTATGAATCAAGGCATCAACATGGCTCCAATCTTTGATTAATTCGTGTAATGACTCAAAATTAGAATCAGCTAAATCTATACATACCGATCTAAGTAAAGGTAAATCAGCTCCCTGCAATGGGCTTTCAGTGCGAGAAATGGCCACTACTTCATGCCCTTCTTCTAATAAAAATCGAACCGCTTCAAGACCAATACCTCTACTAGCACCTGTAACAATAATTTTAGCCATAGTTTATAATTGAATTAAAAAGATACAAAAAAGCATTCCTGAAGAGGAATGCTTTTAATATAGATCTATGAAAATTAGACTATGCCAGTAAGGTAACTGGATGCTCTAAATACATCTTTAAGGTTTGTAAGAATTGTGCTCCTGTAGCTCCATCAATTGTTCGATGATCACAAGCTAAGGTTAATTTCATCATACTTCTTGGCACGATTGCTCCATCGCGTACAACAGCCTTTTCAATGATTGCGCCAACTGAAAGTATTGCTGAATTGGGTTGATTGATAATCGAAGTAAATTCCTCAATACCAAACATTCCTAAGTTAGAAACTGTAAAAGTGCTTCCTTCCATCTCTGCAGGGGTAAGCTTCTTATTACGTGCTCTTCCAGCCATATCTTTTACAGTGGCACCAAGCTGAGTAAATGATAATTGATCCGCGTGCTTGATGACAGGAACAACCAGTCCGTCTTCCACAGCAACGGCAACCCCAAGGTGTACATGGTGATTAATGATCGTAGCTTCATCGCTCCAAGTGGTATTCACTTGCTTATGCTTAAGCAGTGCCATAGCAGAGGCCTTTAAAACCATATCGTTGAATGAAACCTTAGTGTCAGGAAGTTGGTTGATTTGCTGGCGAGCGACTTTAGCTTCGTCCATTTCAACCTCAACAGTCAAGTAGTAATGAGGTGCAGTAAATTTAGACTCTGAAAGACGCTTGGCAATCACCTTACGCATTTGAGAATTCTTAACTGACTCTTTATTTTCTACTCCTGAAGCGGCAACTACAGGTGTAGCTGCTGGTTGAGCTGTAGTAGAAACTGCCGGAGCGGCAACTACTTGCGCTTGCTCTACGTCACGGCGAATGATTCTGCCGTGTTCTCCAGATCCTTTTACTGTAGATAAATCTAAACCTTTCTCTTTGGCTAATTTTTTAGCTAATGGAGAGGCAAATATTCTTCCGTTAGAAGGAGTAATTTCAGTGGTTTGTAAAACTGGAGCAGCTACAACTGAGGCAGCAGCGAGTGTTTCACTTTTTACTTCGACTGCTTCTTTAGGAGCAGCTGGAGCAGCAGCGGCTGGAGCAGCAGCACCGCTTAAAACAGAAGACACATCAGTTCCTGCAGGCCCAATAATTGCTAGAACAGAATCAACAGGTGCTGACCCGCCCTCACCTATACCGATATGTAATAAGGTACCTGAGTAGAACGATTCAAATTCCATCGTTGCTTTATCAGTTTCGATTTCAGCAAGTATATCTCCTTCTTCTACAGAGTCTCCAACTTTCTTTAACCAACTAGCCACAGTACCTTCTTCCATGGTATCACTAAGGCGTGGCATAGTAACGATTTCTACTCCTACAGGAATAGAAGCGACTACTTTAGTTTCATTTCCTGGAGCTGAAGCAGCCTCAACAGTCTTCACTTCTTCCGATGATGCAGAGGCTGGCGTTGCTGCTCCCCCTAAAAGTACAGATATATCCTCTCCTTCATCACCAATAATTGCAAGTAGCGCATCAACGGGAGCCCCATCTCCTTCAGGAATACCTATGTGCAAAAGCGTTCCGTTATAAAAGGATTCAAACTCCATGGTTGCCTTGTCGGTTTCAATCTCTGCTAAGATCTCACCTTCTTCTACCTTGTCTCCTACTTTCTTCAACCACTTCGCGACAGTTCCCTCTTCCATGGTGTCGCTCAGTCGTGGCATGGTAACTACTTCTGCCATTATTGTAATTTATGAGATAAAAATGGATAATCTTTTTGCTCGTATACCGTATCGTAAAGCTGCTCGATTGGTGGAAAATCTGACTCTTCTGCAAACTTCTCACATTCCGCAACTAGATCCCTAACGCGCGCATCGATTACTTTGATATCGTCTTCTGAAGCCCACTTCTTATCAAGGATTAGCTCCTTAACCTGAGAAATAGGGTCTATTTTTTGGTATTCTTTTACCTCTTCTTTAGTTCGGTAATGCTGAGCATCAGACATTGAGTGACCTCGATAACGATAAGTCTTTGCTTCAAGGAAAGTTGGTCCTCCGCCTGTACGTGCGCGCTCTATCGCTTCACTGATGGCCTCTGCACTTGCTGCAGGATCCATTCCATCAAAGGCACTACATGGCATACCGTACCCTAAACCAAGTTTATAGATGTCTGTATCATAAGCCGTTCTTGCTACAGATGTTCCCATAGCGTATCCGTTATTCTCACAGATAAACACTACAGGAAGCTGCCACAACATAGCTAAGTTAAAAGTCTCATGTAACGATCCTTGACGTACCGCACCATCACCCATGTAAGTAAGGGTAACTGCATCACGATCGAAGTACTTATCGGCAAAAGCAAGACCTGCACCTAAAGGAATTTGCCCACCAACGATTCCGTGACCTCCATAGAAACGATGCTCCTTCGAAAAGATATGCATTGAACCTCCCATACCTTTAGAAGTTCCTGTAACCTTACCGTAAAGCTCTGCCATTACTTTTCTAGGATCAACTCCCATACCAATGGGCTGAACGTGATTTCGATAAGCTGTGATCATTTTATCCTTCGACAAGTCCATAGCGTGAAGCGAACCCGCTAGCACTGCCTCTTGGCCGTTGTAAAGGTGTAAGAACCCTCTTACTTTCTGTTGGATATATACAGCAGCTAATTTGTCTTCAAACTTTCTCCAGAAGAGCATGTCTTCATACCACTGCATGTAGGTTTCTTTCGTGATCTTTTTCATTGGTACGATTTTGATTGTCGCAAAAATAATATAAAAATCGGTCTTGGCCTTGCTAAAATGGTCTCTTAAAAATTGTAAAATCGATCCCCAAATTCAAACGACAAAGCAATTCTAAGAGTCCCTTCAAAAGGACTCGGAATTGTTGAGGTGGTAAACAAATAAGAAAGGTCAATTTTAAGATCATCTTTTCGTAAACCAGCACCAACGGTGGCATATTCCCTATCAGTAATATTAGTGGTGTCGTGATAGTATCCAAGACGCAAAAACAAATCATCTCTAAAGTTATACTCACTTCCAATGGCAAAACCAAGAGCCTTATTATCAACCGGAACAACCAACATATTAGTCTCTAAGGTAACCGAAAGCGTTGAGTCAAAATCAAAGATGAAATCGTGACCAAGACCAAAACGAAGTAAGCTTGGTAAAAATTGCTCATCTCCATCTATATCATACGAAATTTTGGTTCCAAAATTGGATAGTGATAATCCCGCTCTCCAACGGGAGTCTGCACCTTCCCTGATATTTAAGTCTGATCGGTAGTAAAAGCCAACATCAACCGCCAAAGCATTTGCAGCCCTCGCATCCTGAACCGCTTCAGTGAGTTTTAAATTGGAATTGATAAATCGAAGGCCTGATCCTACTGATAATTGGTCGTTGAGCTGCAGACTGTAAGCAACATCCAACCAAAAATCATTCGGTTTAACAATTTTACCCTGCTCATCAATAGTCTGACGAAACACAACTTCTCCAAAACCAAAATAAGTTAAACCAGCGGATAGAGCACTATCATCGTTTATGCGTTGCACATAATTCATTCCAAACAAAGCCGCATCTTCAGTTAATTTTGGGAGATAAGGAGTGTAAGCAATTCCGAACTCTGAAGAATTTCCAATCCAAACCAACTTGGCGGGGTTCCATCGCGCAGAGTACACGTCAGTGCTGGTAGCAACTCCAGTATCTCCCATTCCCGATGCTCTAGCATCTAATGGCGTATTAAGGAATGGCAAAGCAGGTTTATTTTCGTCTTGAGCAAAAAGATACCCTGAAAATAAAAGGCCAATAAGCATTAGAATCGATTTGACAAATCTCATAGTACTATTTTCTATTTAGCATACAAAGTACAAACATTAGACGAATTAGTATCTTCGTTGCACGAACCGTTTTGATATGAAGATTGATCATATATATCAGCTGTTTCAGCAAAGCTCTGGTGTATGCACCGATACTCGAAGCTTAGATAAGAATCATCTGTTTTTTGCTCTTAAAGGCCCCTCTTTTAACGGAGATGATTTTGCCTTAGAAGCAATAAAAAACGGAGCTTCGTACGCTATTGTTAGCGAAGATTGCAAAGACAAGAATGATAAAATCATACCGGTTAGTGATCCATTAAAAACACTCCAAGAACTAGCGAAATTTCATCGTGACAGCTTCGAAATTCCCGTGATTGGACTTACAGGAAGCAATGGGAAAACCACTACCAAAGAACTCATTAATGCGGTGTTATCGAGCGAATATGAAACGCTTTGTACCCAAAGCAATCTAAATAATCACATTGGTGTACCCCTTACCTTACTAAGGCTTCAGCCTAGTCATGAAATTGCCATTATAGAAATGGGAGCAAACCACCAAGGTGAAATCGCTGAGCTCTGTAGGATTGCCAACCCTAACCTTGGGTTAATTACCAATTTTGGAAAAGCACACTTAGAAGGTTTCGGAGGTATTGAAGGAGTAATCAAAGGAAAATCAGAACTTTACAAGCATTTAATTCATTCGGGGGGTATCATTTTCTTCAATCAAGAAGATCGAATTCAGAAAGAAAAATTAGGAGGTTACGACAATCGTTCAAGCTATGGTTTAGTCGAAGAAGCCGACACCTGTTTAGAGCTACTGCATTCAGAACCTACTATTACTTTGAAATGGGAAAATCTCGAGCTATCTAGTTCTCTTTTCGGAAAATACAACGCTCTTAATGTAGCTGCTGCTGTCGCTATAGCTAGTTTTTTTGAAGTTGATCCTATATCGGTGCAGAAAAGCATAAACAAATACCAGGCAAAACAAATGCGTTCAGAGGTTCGAACGATTAATGGCAGGCAGTTGTTTGTAGATGCATACAATGCTAACCCAAGTAGTTTAAAAGTAAGTCTTGAAACCTTTAAGTCGCTGAATTGGCAGAATACAGCACTTGTAATCGGCGACATGTTTGAACTCGGAGAAGAAACAGACAAAGAACACAGAGCCATTGTGGATCTAATTATCGCGCTGGGTTTTGATGAGGTTTATTTAGTTGGAAAGCATTTTCAAAAAACCAATCACCCGTTCAATGGGTTTGAAACCACGACTGATTTATTGAATAAATTTCCCGAATCGCTCAAAAACAAGAATATTTATCTGAAGGCTTCGAGATCGATGACCTTAGAAAAGGTATTAGATCGGTTATAATTTACCAGTCTCCGTATTCTGCACCGTTTTTAGCGGTCTCAAATAGGGTTATATGTAGTTTGCGATCACCAATAACCGGTTTTAGTATATCGTAAATAACCTTCGCTAAATGCTCTGTTGAGGGCAACAAATTTTCAAACTCTGGGCAATCTACGTTCAGGTTCTTGTGATCAAAACGATCCTCTACTTGTTCTTTAATAATACCACCCAATTCACCTAGGTCGATAACGAAACCAGTGTTTGGATCAACTTCACCTCTCACTCGAACCTCTAATTCAAAATTGTGGCCATGAAAAAAAGGGCTGTTGCACTTACCAAAAACTTCACGATTCTTTTCATCGCTCCATGACGGATTGTGTAAACGGTGGGCGGCATTAAAATGCGCTCTTCTGCAAATAGTGGCAATCATGGGCGCAAATTTAGAAAATTAGATTACACCTTAATCGATTTTTTAGGCCATCGGTACCTCAATGGCTAGAAGCTTAGCATTTGTCTGGGCGCTAAGTGTAAATTTAGCTGCTTTGGTGATTCCAATAGCATCTCTTCTTCCTAGCTTTTCTCCTTCGACGAGAACCTCACCCTCAATTACAAAGAGGTAAACTCCATTAGCAGCATTCTTTAAAGTGTAAGTTGTGCTACCCTGCGGATTTAAATGATTTAAATGCATGAAGGCATCTTGATGTATCCATACCCCTTCATCTTCCTTATTCGGAGATAAAATCTGTTGCCACCTGTTGGTGCTATCTTCTACTTTTAAAGTAAGCTGATCGTATCGGGGAGTTACATTTTTCACTTTAGGAAAAATCCATATTTGAAGAAATGCAACTGGATCACTCGCACTCGCATTCATTTCGCTATGCTGCACTCCAGAACCAGCACTCATGACCTGTATATCTCCTGAGCGAATAATGGTTTCATTCCCCATATTGTCCCGATGCTTTAGGTCACCACTGAGAGGAATAGAGATGATTTCCATGTCTCGGTGCCCATGAGTTTCAAATCCCATTGAAGGGGCAACCCAATCATCGTTAAGTACGCGAAGCACACCAAAATTCATCTGATCTGGATTGAAATAAGAAGCAAAGCTAAAGCTGTGCGAGGATTTTAACCATCCATGGTTAGCGTAGCCCCGAGAATCAGCTATAAACAATTTCGTTTTCATGTTTTTGTTTTAAAGATACCCCATAAAAAAAGGGAGACTAAAAAGCCTCCCTAATTCTTAATCTAGATTAATCGTTGTCTCCGATTTCGACAACGCCTTCTAAAGATTGATCATTTTCCCAGAAATCACGACTTACCGAACCTATTTTTACGAGATAGGATATATCTCCCACTCGAAGAGGTAAGCATTGAATCTTAGTGCCACTTGATGAGGTAAACGAAACTACTTCGTTATCTCCATAACCATCAGCATATAACTCAGAGAACGCCTTGCGATTCTCAGGAGTCAACTTCTTGAATTCGATAATTAGCCGTTGCATCAGTAACCTAGGATATAAGCAAAAACTAACGGTGCAACAATGGTTGCATCTGATTCAATAATAAACTTAGGGGTATCAATATCGAGCTTACCCCAAGTAATTTTCTCGTTAGGAACCGCACCTGAATAGGACCCATAACTAGTCGTTGAGTCACTAATCTGGCAGAAATAACTCCAGAAAGGAGTCTGTTCTAATTCAAGATCTTGATACAACATCGGTACCACACAAATTGGGAAGTCTCCGGCAATACCTCCTCCGATCTGGAAGAAACCTACTTGAGATTGATTTTTGTACCAATCTGCTAAATAAGTCATGTACTCGATTCCCGACTTCACGGTAGAAGCTTTTAGTTCTCCTTTAATCACATAGCTAGCGAAGATATTTCCCATGGTTGAGTCTTCCCATCCTGGAACAACCATTGGAAGGTTTTTCTTAGCAGCCTGAATCATCCATGAATCTTTTGGATCAATTTGGTAAGCCTCCTCAAGAGCACCTGAGTTCAATAATTGATATAAGAACTCATGTGGAAAATAACGTTCTCCTTTTTCTTCAGCAGCCTTCCAAAGCTCAAACATGTGCTTTTGAAGCACTCGAAAAGCCTCCTCTTCAGGAATACAGGTGTCGGTAACGCGGTTTAACCCTTGATCTAAAAGTTCTCGTTCTTCTACAGGCGTAAGGTCTCTATAATGAGGAATACGCTTGTAGTGATTGTGAGCAACGAGATTCATTACATCCTCTTCAAGATTCGCCCCGGTACAAGAGATAATGTGAATCTTATCTTCATTAATCATGGGAGATAAACTCTTCCCTAATTCGGCGGTACTCATAGCACCTGCCAAAGACACTAACATCTTATTTCCCTGTTCAAGCTGTTGCTTATACCCTTTTGCAGCATCTACCAGGGCAGCAGCATTAAAGTGTAAATAATGAGATTCTAAAAAATTTGAGATGTGCATTATTCTTGATTAAAGTGATAAGAAAGTATTTTATAATACAGCTTAGCTGCTAAAAAGCTAGATGCCTGTGAGCCTGAATCACCATTCGGACACAACTCAACAATATCAAAGCCAACCATTGTTTTTTCAGTTATAATTCGCTGTAAAAAGTAAAGCGTCTCGTACCACAGCAAACCGCCTGGCTCTGGAGTACCTGTTGCAGGTACTAGAGAAGGATCAAAAGCATCTAAATCAATGGTGATGTATACCTTTTCACCCATGAGGTCGATGGCTTTGTCCATCCAATACTCATCACTCTCTAATTCGTGAGCATAGAACATACGCTCTGGGTCAACACGCTGAGCCTCAAGCTTGTCCATAGAGCGAATACCTACTTGGATTAAGTTAGTCGTCTGCTGTGCTTCGTAAAGGGCGCAAGCATGATTGTAAGGAGTCCCTTCATACTCGTCTCTTAAATCAGCATGTGCATCTAACTGAACTACAGTTACATCTCCGAAATAATGAGCTGTAGCTCTAATTGCTCCAATCGAAATTGAATGTTCGCCACCCACTAGAGAAACTAACTTTCCTCTTCCGTACTGGTCCTTCACCTTGGTATAAACCTTCTCAACCATGGCATCAGGTGTAGTAAAGCCTTCTAAAGTCTCGTGCAAGTAAACACCTTGCTTATAGACTTCTGTTTCGGTCTCTATATCATAGAGTTCCATATTTTCGGCAGCATCTAAAAAGGCTGCGGGGCCCTTATCGGCTCCTTTACCCCAAGTACTCGTGCCGTCATAAGCGACAGGTATAAGGGTTACTTTAGCGCGATCTGCGCTAGCGTATTCGGCGGGTATTCCAGCGAATGTTTTCATTTTAATAACCTAATTGATTTAAGAATTCGTCGGCAGTCTGCTGCCCTTTAAAAAGTTTAGTAGTAATCTCTCCATTCTCATCGCGATCGATAAGAACGTATTTAGGCTGAGGGATCAAACAGTGTTGTAATCCTCCAAACCCACCAATGGTTTCTTGGTATGCTCCGG
>Ga0181605_10005026_pt1 | contig 10264 bp, 10 predicted proteins | sample 041ome_11_FD_148676 | JGI IMG/M metagenome (GOLD analysis project Ga0181605, IMG submission 148676) | Coastal salt marsh microbial communities from the Groves Creek Marsh, Skidaway Island, Georgia - 041411US metaG (spades assembly) | ecosystem: Environmental > Aquatic > Marine > Intertidal zone...
GGGTTTAACAAACCTAAGCGTACACCAAACCATCCTACTAAGTCACACGTTGTTGTGGCTAAATGCGAAGATGGATCTATTAAGACTATAAGGTTTGGTCAGCAAGGTGTATCTGGTGCTGGTAAAAATCCTTCTAGTGCTAAAGAAAAAGCTAGACGTAAATCATTTAAAGCGAGACACGCTAAAAATATAGCAAAAGGTAAATGTTCAGCAGCTTATTGGGCAGATAAGGTGAAATGGTAATGGAAGATACTAGTCAACAGTTAGGTAGGCTACAGGCTCAGGTAGAGTCTTTACAAAGACAGATGGAAGAACTACGCATAGACGTTAAGTGTATGTCTGATGTTGTTACTAAGTGGAAAGGTGCTGGTGCTTTACTGCTTATACTAGGTGCTTCACTGGGCTGGTTAGTAGATGCTATCGCTAGACGATTATAAAAAGTACTTGACTTTATTGTCAATATGTGGTATATTCTTTTTACAAGGATGCACCGCTTTGGGTTTAGCTAAAGCAGTAATGCCAGGTAAATCTGGTACTAATGTTAATGCTAATGCTCAGGTAGGAAAAGAGAACACACAGCAAGTAGTAGGTCAACAAGACAACACCAAGATCGAAGGTGAGAATGTTAATGTTAGTCAGAAGGAAAACGACAGCAGCATTAACACATCTAAAGTAGATAGCTTAATACAAAATAATACTAATGTACCGATGTGGTACTTATTGTTGTTGGTATTAGGGTGGTTACTTCCTAGTCCACAAGAGATATGGAATGGGTTCATCGGATCAATAGAAAGAATAATTCATGGCAAGAACAATAAGCGTAGCAAAAACACTTGACGGAGCTACGGCTACGACTAAATACACGTTGTATAAAATACCTGCTAAACAGACAGGATTATGGACTGTTCAGTATATTATCAGCACTGAGGGTAACGAAACACCTCATGTATTCTGGTATGACGCTTCTACTAATAATGAATATTTAGTTGTGGCAGGTAAAAACTTAGGTGTTGGTGAGTCTATTCTACTTGATGGAGACGCAGTTGTTGCTCTACAAGAATTTGATGAGATACGTATACAAAACTCAGGTACTGTTAATGCAGTAACTTATATTGCAACTTTACATTTACAGTTTGCAGATGCAGTTCAATTTCACGGTAACGGTAATTAAAAGGAGATAGATATGTACGGATACGGTAAAAAGAAAAAGAAACCTGCACCTAAAAAGAAGAACAAATGAAGCCTTGTCCTACTTGTCCCTATCCTAAGAAGTGTAAGGCAGCAGGTAAATGTTTGCGTGGTGCAATGCGTAAAACTAAAAAGAAAGCATAATAATGAACTATTTAGATTTAGTTAATGATGTACTAATAAGACTTAGAGAAGATGAGGTAACTGCTACAACAGATACTCCATACTCTAAACTTATTGGTAAGTTTGTTAATGACGCTAAAAGAACAGTAGAAGATGCGTATCAATGGAATGCTTTGTCTGAAACATTAACAGTAACTACTGCTAATGATTTGTTTAACTATGTTATGACAGGATCAGGTCAACGATTTAAAGTAATTGATGTTATTAATAGTGAAGATAATGTATTCCTAGAGTATAAACCTTTTAGTCAGATGAACAATTTGTTTCTTAATCAGACACCACAAAAAGGTACACCAGCTTACTACAACTTTAATGGTGTAGATACTAACGGGGATACTCAAGTAGATATTTATCCTATTCCTGATGGTATTTATAACGTGTTCTTTAACATCTATAAACCACAAGTATCACTAAGTGCTGGAGCAGATCGGTTAGTTGTACCTGCTGAACCTGTTCTTAAATATGCTTATGCAATGGCTGTAGCAGAACGTGGTGAGGATGGTGGACTAGCAGCACAAGAAGCTACTGCACTAGCTGATTTATCTTTAGCGGATCATATAGCTATTGAGAACGGTAGATACAGTGACGAATACATCTGGCATCAAGTCTAATGGCTGGTAGATTACAATCATCGACAATATCAGCACCAGGTTTTCTTGGTGTTAATACACAAGAAAGTAGTGTTGATCTTGCGTCAGGCTACGCATTAGAAGCATACAACTGTGTTATAGATAAGTTTGGTCGTATAGGTGCTAGACGAGGTTGGCAGAAAGTAAACAGTTCTACTAACTCTGATCTATTGACAAACGACATTGAGTTTATTTATAACATACCTGAGACAGATGTAACACTGTGTGCTGGTAATAATTTAATATTGTCAAGAGCTAGTGGTGCAAGTACATTAGTTACTGAAGTAAATACTACAGTAGTTGACCAGCCAGGAACAGGTACAACAGCATACACCATCACAAATAATAACTGGATGGGTGCTAGTATTGTATTTGGTGAAGGACCAGATGTTAGTCCTCATGCTTACTTAGCACAAGCAGGTCATCTACCTTTGGTTTATCACAAACTAGGAGCTAGTCATGCACATACAGGTGCTTACGGTTTTAATTTACTTAGTGACGCTGGCTCAGTACCTACCACCTATGCTTCTCCTAGTGATTTTAAGCCTAATGTAGTTATAGGAGCTTATGGTAGAACATGGTGGGCTGACATTGCTAACGATAAACAAACACTTTACTTTAGTGCGTTACTAGATGGTACTAACTTAGCAACAGGTGACTCAGGTTACTTGTCATTAATTGATGTGTTTCCTAACGGAGACGAGATAGTAGGACTAGCAGCACATAACGGTTTCTTAATTATATTTGGTAGAAGAAACATTGCTGTTTATGCTAACCCTATTGATGTGACAAGATTAGAGTTAGTAGACTTAGTAGCTAACGTAGGTTGTATTGCTAGAGACAGTATTGTCAACACAGGTACGGATGTTATGTTCTTGTCTGACACAGGCGTAAGAAGTATTGCTCGTGTTATTCAGGAAAAGTCAGCACCTATTAATGATATATCGTTTAATGTTAGAGATGACTTAGTTTCTTTTGTAGAATCAGAAACTAATAAAATAAAAATTAAAGCAACTTATTATCCTAAAGATGCTTTTTATTTATTAACACTGCCAACATCTAAGTATGTTTATTGTTTTGATCTACGAGGTAGATTACAGAACGGTGCAGCAAGGGTTTCTATCTGGGATAGCATTGAACCCACCGCCCTACATGTCACTTATACAGGTGATCTTCTCGTAGGTAAAGCAGGATACTTAGGTAAGTACTTAGGATTTTTAGATGATGCAGATACTTATAGATTACGTTACTACACTAATTACTTTGACTTAGGTAGTCCAACAACTATAAAGTTTTTAAAGAAAGGTAACTTTGTAGTAGTAGGTGGTGTTGGTCAAGCCGTAGCGTTAAAGTATGGTTTTGATTACATTAACTCATATCGATCAATAACAAAACAACTACGTTCAGGATCTGGACTTGTTTCAGAATTTAATATAGATAAGTACGGAGTTAGTGGATCATCTGTTGTAGGTAGTCAATCATTTAGTAATGACACACCCACAACTAACACGTTAACAGCGCCTGACGGAACACACTATCAAGTTGCTTTTAAATCAGTATTAGATGAAGATAATGGTTACGACTTACCTGTAACTGTAAGATTAGAAGGAGATGGGTTTTATCATATTCCTACTACAACAGGAGCTTCAGGCGATATAGAAGAAACAAACGCTATTATTTATTTAGTCAGTGCAAACGGTTTATCTGAATACTCTAGTGGTTTAGTTTTAGAAGAAATTAAAAGTAACTTAGGTGGTTCTGGTTCTATTCTACAGTTAGGCTTTGAAGCGGACATTAACGCTGCACCTTTGTCAATACAAAAGATAGATATTTATGTTAAAGCAGGTAAAACAATTTAAGGACAAGTATGAGTGATTATACAAAAGCAACTAACTTCACGTTAAAAGACGGATTAACTACAGGTGATCCTCAGAAGATTATTAAAGGTTCTGAGATAGATGCAGAGTATTCAGCTATTTCATCTGCTATAACGTCTAAGGCTGATTTAAACAGTCCTACGTTTACTGGTACACCGTCATCACCTACAGCCAGTACAGGTACGTCAAGCACACAAATAGCTACTACAGCGTTTGTGCAGTCAGCATTAGTTGGTGCGTATCCTGTTGGTTCTATTTACATGAACGCTGCTGTAGCTACTAATCCTGCTACCTTGTTAGGTTTTGGTACTTGGGTAGCGTTTGGTGCAGGTAAAGTACCAGTAGGTATAGATGCTTCTGATACTGACTTTAATACTGTAGAAGAAACTGGGGGTACTAAAGATGCAATCATACCTACACACAATCACACAGCTACAACTACTTCAACAGATGCAGGACACCAGCATAGTAATTTAAGATATCAACGGTTAGAAGGTGGCACAGGAGGTGCTAATTTTTGGGTAGATGTTATTACCACTAATACAGGTGTAGGTTACGCAAACATTACATCTACAACAACAGTAGCTAATACAGGTGAATCAGCAACAGGTAAGAACTTACAACCGTACATCGTAGTTTATATGTGGAAACGTACAGCTTAATGGATTTAGATATTTTACCTGTTATCGAAGAAAACACAGTACACCATTTTTCTGACAATGTTTATGCTAAACAAATGGCAGCACCTGCGAATACTAAAATAACAACACATAAACATAAATACGATCATCTTAGTATTTTATCTGAAGGAACAGCGTTAGTAAAAATAGATGGTAAAGAACAACTATATCGAGCACCAGCTTGTATTAACATAGAAAAAAATAAAACACATGAAATTATAGCGTTAGACAATATAGTTTGGTTTTGTATTCATTCAACAGAAGAAAAAAACATTTCTAAAATAGACGAAGTATTAATAGAGGAAACTTAAAATGCCAGTAACAGCAGCAGCAATTATGGGTGGAGCTACTATTGCGGGTGGCTTGATGGGTAGCAGAGCAGCTAAGAAAAGCGCAGAAGCTGCTCAACAACAGGCAGCAGCAACTGTAGAAGCTGCTCGTATTGCTGCCGAAGAAGCTCGATTCAGACCAGTAGGGATTACTACTCGGTTTGGTTCTGCTACTCCACAAATAGATCCTGAAGGTAGAGTAGGCGGTTATACGTATCAAGGCTCTCCTGAGTTAGTTAGTTTACAGGATCAGCTAAGTAGGATATACGGTTCTAGTCTGGGTCAAGCCGAACGTGCTGCTGGTTATCAACCACAGTTTGAACAGGCTGCTCAAGGACTGTTTGCTTTAGGTAAAGAACAGCTACCACAAAGCAGAGAACAGATCATGGCAGAGCAACAAAGATTGCTACGTCCTTATGATATTGAAGAAGAACAACGATTAGCTGCTAGTGTGTTTGGTCGTGGTCGAGGTGGGCTGAGTGTTGGTACTGGAGGTAATCCAGAACTACAAGCATTAGCTGAAGCTCGTAGTCGTAGAGACGCACAGTTACTTGCTAACGTAGATCAAACTTTTATGAACAGAGCGCAACAAGCTGCTGGTTTATTTGGTACTGGAGCAGGTGTTTTAGGTCAAGGCTTCCAGACACAACAAGCTGCATTGTCTCCGTTTACAAGTCAGTTCCAGACTGCTCAGAACTTAGAGCAAGTAGCAAGACAGCCGATGGACATTGGTACGGCATTAGGACAGCAGATCACAACTGCTAATACTAACGCAGGTAATCTTTTATTTGGTGGTCAACAAGCTGCTTCTGCGCTACAGGCTCAGGCTGCACAGGCTCAAGCTGCACAGACAGCAGGGTTTGGAGCAGGTATAGCGCAAGCAGGACAGAACTATGCTAACAATGCTTTGTATAGAGACATCTATGGTGGGGGACAAACTCCTGCTCCTATAGTAAACAATCCTGTTCAAGCTGCACCTCCTCCTCCTCCTTTAGATTATAGAATACCAGGTATGCAAGGTGGTCCAGGAGCTTTTACCCCGTTATCGTAAAATTAAGGAAACATAATGGCTAGTTCAATCGCATCTTTATTTGGTCCTTCTGCTGAAGAAATAGTTTACGCACAGCAAGAAGCAGGTAAACAAAGACAACAGCAGCAGTTGCAGAATACTTTAGCAGCTTATCAAGACCCTATGGCTAGACAGTTTTATCAGTCTGGCTATAACATAGCTAGTGGTGCTGGTAATATTGCTGGTGCTTTGTTTGGTGATACTCCTATGGCTGATCCTCGTTTAGCTAAGTCTATTCAATCTAGGCAAATAATGGCTGACGTAGGTGTCGAAGATTTAAATGATCCAGATCAATTAACTACATTAGCACAACGGTTTTCGGAAGCTGGTATGCCAGAAGCTGCTTTGTATTTTAAAGACCGTCAGAACGCTTTAGAAACGCAACAAAGAGACTACGCTCTTGAGTTAGCTAAAGCTACTGCTAAAGACGGCATGAAATTTACAGATTTAATAGCTTTTAGAAAAGATGTTAAAGATAGCTTAAAAGATCCTAAAACTACTTTAAACTCCGTAAGAAGAGGTTTTAAGTTATACAAAGAAGGTAAAACAAAATCTAATAAACAAGCAATAAATGTTTTAAACAGAGAAATTGCTAATATATCTAAAGATTCTGGAATCGGTGTATCAGAAATTGCCAACATAGTAAGCGGTGGTAGTATTCCAGAAAGATTAGCGAATACTTGGTCACAAATTGTTGATGGTGTCCCGTCAGCAGGAAATTTACAAGAAAAATTAGAAATTTTACAACTTCTTGAAAGAAATGCTGTAGATAACTATAACAAACAAGTTAATACTCTAAGAGAAGTATTTAGCGGGAATATAAATCAAAAAGAACTTGATGCAAGTTTAAATTTAGAAACAATAAGTCCTTTTGCTAGGCAAGAAATTCCTTCTGAAATTGAAATTACAGACGAAGACATAAATACTTTTTTAGGGACTCCTTAAATGGCTACTTATACTAGACAACAGGTTGAAGCCGGTATAGCTAAGGCACAGCAACAAGGTAATGTTGAAATGGTAAACAAGTTATCTGGTTTACTTAATGACGAAGTTACAGAAGAACGTACTTCTCCGTCTACTAGTTTAGGTAATATCTACAGTTTAAAACAAATTGAAGACGGTATAGCTAAAGCTAACAGGTTAGGTAATGAAGCAATGGCTTCTAAATTAACTGCTCTTTATCAAAGTGTTTTACAAAAAGATGAAGACCCTGATAGACCTTCAACGTCTGCTTGGTTAGAAAACGAAGCTCGTCTAGGTTTAACCGATTCAGCAGCTTTAGTTTCAGCAGGTACAGAAGTAGCTTTACAAAACAGACAAAAAGGAGCTTTTGTTTCTCCTATTAATTTATTATCTGGTATTGTTGCAGCATCTGCTAGAGGAGAAAGTTTAGGAGAACAGTTTCAAGAAAGTTTAAGCAATTTTCAACAGTTGTTCTCTAAAGTTACAGGTGCTGATCCTGATATGCTTGAGCCTGAAGACGCAGGTATTGGTACTAAACTTGCAGGATTTGCTGTAAGAACTGCTTCTGATCCTCTTTCATATACTGGCACAGGTCTTGCAAAAAATTTAAAAACCCTTGTCACAAAAACTCCTGACGATTTTGTTGGTCCTGTAGTTCAAACAAGTGTTAAAAAAGACATAGTAAAACCTATTACTAAAAGAGCCACTCAAGCTGGTGGTTTTGGTGCGCTTGCTGGTGGTGGTGGAGAACTAGGAGCCGAAATTGAAAAAGAACTTACACTTGAAGATACTGGAACAGGAAGAGCTATAGGTACTCTTTTGTCTGTTCCACTGGCAGCAAAAGGAATAGTCGTTAGGAAAGGAATTGGAGCCGGTTTAAACGTTACTGGTCAAGTATGGAACAGGGTTATGGGTCTTAGAAAAGATCCTAACGCTGCTGCCGATGCTTATGCAAGTGGTGTAACTAAAGCATGGCTTAAAGAAGTAGCTGATAATACAAAGAACAACGAGTTTGATAAAATTATTTCTCATTTCAAAGCATTAGAACCTGTATTGGGAAGCAAGTTAGTTTTAAAAGGTCAGACTTTTAGAGGTAAAACTTATAATAAAGATACTAAAGTTCCTACATTAAACGTGCCTCTTTTAATAGCTATGTCTGACAATCCTACAGTCAGAGCAACAACAGTTAAACTACTTAAATCAAACAACAAAGCTAGAGCTAAATTTATTGACGAGATAGAAAAAGTATCTTCGGCTATACAAAATAGACTAGGTGATTTGTTTGGGCCACAGTATGCTACTTTAGCTACTAAAGAAACAGGTATTAAAACACTGTCTATAAACAAAAGACTAGCTGCCATTACAGATAAATTATCTGATACTAGGGCAATGATTAGACCTGACAAAACTTCAGAGCAAATAGGAACAGGAATAAAAAAATTAGTAGAAGCTCGAAAAAAATTAGCCTCAGCCGAACGAAGCGCTTCTTATGAGGATTTAATTAATGAGGCAACAGAAGCTAAAGCAGTTCTTCCGCGTGAAGGAGTTCAAGAAATATACCGATACGCCCGTATAAATAAAATAAACGAACTGTTTGGTTTAATTAATAGAACAGAAAGTAAGGCTTTGCGTGTTCTTGCTCCTAGACAAAAGTTTAGAGTAATAGATGGTCAAAAAGTAGCTGTTTTAGATGATAAAGGAAGACCTGTAAAAGCACACGTTCCTATAAGTTTTAGACAATTAGATAGTTTAAAACGTGCTATCAACGAACAATTAAACAAAGCATTACCAGGAACAACTAGACACCAACAACTTGAACAATTTAGAAATGTTGTTGATGAATCCCGTACTTTAATAAAAGGAGACTTTAACCAACGTCTTCATGATTTAGATATTCTTTACTATGAAAAAATAGGAATACCTTTCGGAAGTAAAGGAATTAAACAAATAAACGCTGATAAGTACGCACAAGAAGTTGCTCCGGTTGTTGTCAAAAACGGACAAAGTTTAAGAAATTTTTTAGATGCTGTTGGACCAGACGGTGTACCTATAGCAAAAAATGCTTTTTTAAGTGAAATATATTATGACCCTTCTATATTTAAAAACGGTGTTTTGAACAGAGAAAAATTACTCGTTCACATGGAAAGCAAAGAAGAAGTTATTAATCAACTACCAGGTCTAAGAAAAGAACTGACAGGTATGTTAGTCAATCAAGAAGCATTGTCTTTACAAATAGCTAGTTTAAATAAAGCTGCCGAAGCTGCTAAACTTAGATCAATAAATCAATTTTTAAATTTAGAACCAGGAGTACCTCCTAACTATCAATCAATAGCTAGAGAGGTTATTAACGAACCTAACAAAATTAATGAATACTTAACTAAAATAAAAGACTTGTCTCCAGAGGGAGCAGAAACAATTAAACAAGCTATACGCAGAGAAGTAATAGCTAACGGTGCTAAAAATCCTCAAGGAGTTCAAGCGTTTCTTAATGATCCTAGTAATCAATATCTGTTAAAGACGTTGTTCGGTAAAGACAGAACTACTTACATGAAGCGTGTTGCAGAACTAATAGACGCTTTAGAAAGAGTAGACATTGAAAAGATAGCTATAAGAGTAGCTGAAGAAGAACGAGACGCGGTGGCTAGAGTTGTTCCTGGTTTAAACATGCCCTATGTAACTTCTCAGATACGAGATAAAATTGCTTCTGTAGTGCAAAAAGGTGTACGACTTGCTACAAGAGTGCAAGAAAGAGTAGCAAAAGATAAGATAGAACAAGCTCAAATTGACATACTTACTGATCCAAACGGATTAGAAAACGCATTAAAGGCTTACGATAAATTTAAATTTGGTATAGATTCTCCTGTAAAAGCTAAAGATTTTGTAAGAGCTTTAGGTGAAGCTGCTCCGTTGTATTTTTACACAGGATTTAAAACTAATATTAACGAACAGGAAGAACAATAATGGCTACTTTAATGGAAAGACTACAAGCATTGGGTATCGGTGTTAAAAGCGACGCTCAGAAAGAACGAGACGCGAGTCCTGTTTTAAGTGCAATGTTTGAAAGAAGACAACCTACGCTTGAAGAGATTCAAGAACAAGAAAGACTGAATCGTGCAGCAGGTGTGACTTTTCCACGTTATCAAGGTAACCTTAATCTTAGCGCAGGAGAGAAACTAAAGAATATAGGTGGTCTTACTTATGTTGTTCCTGCTGCAGCGCCTATTGTTGAAAGAAACATAGAAAGAAGACCTCAAAGTTATTCTTCTTTAGATACACTTACAGGTGATGTTAGAGAGCAGTATATTCCAGGTGTACAAGCACAATCTAATATGGGTTTATTTGATGC
>Ga0181605_10005065_pt1 | contig 10212 bp, 6 predicted proteins | sample 041ome_11_FD_148676 | JGI IMG/M metagenome (GOLD analysis project Ga0181605, IMG submission 148676) | Coastal salt marsh microbial communities from the Groves Creek Marsh, Skidaway Island, Georgia - 041411US metaG (spades assembly) | ecosystem: Environmental > Aquatic > Marine > Intertidal zone...
CAGTGCGCACGCCAGGACGCACGTTAACGCTAATAATCGAGCAGTTTTTTTCCTCGTCGAATGCTTCCCGTAATACAACTTCGCTATGCGTAACGCGCGTGAAATTGTCGGCTTTAAGCTCTTGTTGTTGTTGTTGTTGTTGTTGTTGTTCTTTGTGGAAGAGGCACCCATTTTTTGGCACTTTCTTAAAGTAGGGGAGTTCTTCTCCGGTGGTCTTCTTCCTCGAATAGAATGCTCTCTCCTTATTTACTTCTCCCAAAGAACCACCCTCTCTTCTGTTTCTCGCTTTCTTTCTTCTTCTTGTGTTCCTCTAAAAACGTTTGGTATTGTTCTCCTCGCATCAAATCTTGGCCGTATCTCTCGTATTTCTCCTCCAGGGGTGTTTTCTTCGTCTGTTGCGTGTACAGATAATACGCTCCGGCACCTGCTATCGTCCAACTTATCACTGCTTCTTTGGAGAAGAACGCTTTGTGGAGTAAGGACATATATACCAGTATATATATATATATATATATATATGCGCGTATTATGTATTATGCGTATTCCTTCGTGCGCGCTTTTTGTTTTGAAAACTTGTTGTGTTGTGTCTTGTGGACGATGAGTTTGTAAATTGGGGGGATTTTTCTTTCTCGTTTCTCCCCCTTTCCTCTCCTTAACAAAAAAAGTAAGTAAGCAACACGATGACGACGACGACGACGAGGACGACTCGGCGGGCGTGGACTCTGCTGCTGCAAAACGGAAGGAGAGGATGGAGCAGTAGCAGTGAAATTATTCCAGCCGCCGCTGCTGGCGCTGCTGCTCCATTTTCTGCGCACTTTCAGCAGAAGCGTGTCTTTGCGCTTTCTCATCATCATCATCATCATCATCATCATCACCTTAGCAGCAGACGCTACGCGAGTTCTGCGGGTAAAATATCCGAGGAGCGAAAGCTCGCGAGAAATATAGGCATCAGTGCGTTCTTTTTTTTGCCTTGCTTTACGACGTGATTTTTGTTTTCGTCGCCCCTTTGTCTCTTTCCGATCGATGATATCGATGTTCTCTTTTCTCTTTCTTCTCAATAGCGCCGGCGGCCGGCTTTGGGGAGCGATGACGCTTCGACTTATTGTCCTTCTTTTCTCTCTTCTTTCCGCTCGCTCGCTCGAGCACTTCGTGTCACGTTCATTTCTCTGTGTGTGCGTTAATCTGACTTTCATCACACCCTTTCACGCGATACAGGCGCGCACATTGACTCTGGGAAAACAACTTTAACTGAGCGGATTTTGTTTTACACCGGACGGATAAACGAAATTCACGAGGTACGAGGGAAAGACGGAGTCGGGGCGAAAATGGATTCCATGGAATTAGAAAGAGAGAAGGGCATCACGATTCAATCCGCCGCAACTTATACGAAATGGAAAGATTCATCAATCAACATCATCGATACGCCAGGTCACGTTGATTTTACCATCGAAGTCGAACGTGCGTTGAGAGTGTTGGATGGGGCTGTGTTGGTTCTGTGTTCAGTTGGTGGAGTACAGTCGCAAAGTATTACAGTGGATAGACAAATGCGAAGATATAATGTGCCGAGATTGTGTTTCATCAACAAGTGCGATCGAGTCGGCGCAGATCCGTGGAAAGTGTTGAAGCAGGTGAGGGATAAATTACGATTAAATTGTGCCGCGGTGCAAATCCCAATTGGTTTGGAAGAGAAGCACGACGGGGTCGTGGATTTAGTCACCATGAAAGCGATTACGTTTCATGGACAGCACGGAAATGAACTGAAAGTGAGCGATGAGATACCGAGCGATTTACAAGATTTAGCGAATGAAAAGCGGAAGGAGTTGATCGAAATTGTCTCGGGCGTAGATGACGATTTAGCAGAGATTTTTCTCATGGAAGAAGAACCGACGGTCGAGCAGTTGAAAGAAGCAATTCGACGGAGCGTAATTTCGAATCAGTTTGCTCCAGTTTTCATGGGCTCGGCGTATAAAAATAGAGGCGTTCAGCTTTTGCTAGATGGCGTGGTGGATTATCTCCCGGCGCCGCACGAGGTTGAAAACATTGCTTTGGATTTGAATAAAGCAGAAGAGCCTGTGAAGACAGTTTCGGACCCAAAAGCTCCGTTAGTTGGATTGGCATTCAAGTTGGAAGAAGGTAGATTTGGTCAGCTCACGTATTTGCGCGTATATCAAGGCACAATCACAAAGGGTATGACTATTGTCAACACTCGAACGGGGAAGAAATTGAAGGTGCCTCGACTAGTACGCATGCACTCAGACGAAATGGAAGACGTGCAGAAGTCTGAATCAGGGGAAATTGTCGCGCTCTTTGGTGTCGATTGTCAATCTGGAGATACATTCACAGATGGAACAATTAATTACGCTATGACTTCCATGCGTGTGCCAGATCCGGTCATGTCTTATGCAGTTGCACCGAAATCGAGAACAGAATCGTCAAATTTTTCGAAGGCTTTGTCTCGTTTCCAACGTGAAGATCCTACATTCAAAGTTCATCAGGATGAAGAAAGTTCGCAGACTATTATATCTGGAATGGGTGAATTACACCTTGACATTTACGTGGAGCGAATGAAAAGAGAATACAAAGTTGATGTCGAGGTTGGAAATCCAAGAGTGAACTACCGAGAAGCGATTACTCAAAAAGCAGAGTTTGATTATTTACACAAGAAGCAATCTGGAGGTTCTGGCCAGTACGGTAGAGTTGTTGGATACATCGAGCCACTCGCTCCAGCTGACGATGGCACCAGATCGACGGATGTCATTTTCGAAAACGGGATAGTAGGTAACGCTATTGCGCCAGGATATATCGTGGGGGTCGAGAAAGGTTTCAAAGAAGCCGCCAACGGTGGCGGTTTGATCGGATATCCCGTTCAAGGTTTGCGAATAGTTCTCACTGACGGCGCTTCTCACGCCGTCGATAGTTCAGAGTTAGCGTTTAAAATTGCCGCCTTAAACGCTTTCAAAGTCGCCTTTAAAAATGCAGGACCAAAAATATTAGAACCAATAATGAAAGTAGACGTGACAGTACCGAGCGAGTTCCAAGGTACGGTGATTGGCAACATCAATCAAAGAAAAGGGACTATTTTAGATTCTGTCACCGAAAACGACGATGTTTGCGTTACGGCGCTCTTACCGTTGAGTAAGATGTTTGGGTATTCGACCGAATTGCGATCGATGACTCAAGGTAAAGGCGAATTTACCATGGAGTATTCTTCGCACTCGGCAGTCGACGCTGGGACGCAACAAGAGCTGTTAACGCAATTTAGCAAAAGTTCATAAATAGTTATCATCTAAAACAATTACAAATGGATTTCTATGAACAACACGCGCTAGCATAATCCAATTTTGGTACATTTACCGCTTAGTTTCACCAACACCATTCCCGATAACCTCAAAATGAAAGTTGAGCAACTGCGAAACATCTTCAATTCTAGGAACAATAAAGTGCGGAATGTGTTCGCCTTCTAACTTGTCTATATCGTAACTTCTATTGGTATCCTCTACGTCGACCAAAACCGTTACGCATCCGGCTCGATTTCCTGCGACTACATCATCTTTCGGCGAATCACCCACCATCATGACCTCCGACGGATCGACGCCCCACTCTTTACATATGTGTAGGAGCGAGTCCGGAGCTGGTTTATAAGGCGTAAATTCCCGAGAACACACCGGGTGAAATGCTTTCATCAAAGAATCAGAGTCATGATCTTTCCACGCAACGTTATGAAAATGGTCCACCGACGTCTTTACATTCCGCGTCACCAAGCCTCTCGGAATATTCATTTCGTCCAGAAACTTTGCTAACTTAACTGCTCCAGGCATCGCTTTCATAGTTTTTAGTGCTTCTTCTTCCATTTCTGCGATGATTTCGTACGATCTTTTCCTCCGCGTCTCATCAAAACCGTCCACTTCTTTTAAAATATTGTTTGTTTTGCAACCGAGTCGACGCATCATCTCATTAAAATCGAGATTAGGGACGGTCAACGTGCCATCCATATCAAAAATCACCCCTCGGATTTTCCTTCTGCTCTCACTGCTGTCCATTTCTCCAGATTTATACTCGTTTATTCTTGTTGTCGACGACGCGTTCGCGCGAAAGGTGGTATTTTTTGAAGCGGGGTGATGATAATAATTGGAATTGAAAACGCACGCCGTGAATGATTTCTTGTAATTCACTGCGTGAAATCGAGAACACGAGACTTTGTGCACGCGAAGAAGAAACATGCATACGGATTTATCACGTTTGTGACACGTCGATACAAAGTGTTCACTTTTCAAGAATAGTGCTGTCGAGAGTCGAGTGGTAAAAGTCAAATGTCTTCAGGTGTTTTTTACGTACTCACGGTATATTTCTCTTAATATTTTGAATAAAAGGTTCAGGTGATGGGAATGTGTATTCTCCTTTCTTTGTCTCTCTCACACACTCTTCTCTCGTCGTAACTTCTGTTATCAAAATCCGCACGCATTACACTTCAGTTAGAACGCGAGTGCGACCACGCACGTAACTGCCGATGGAGAATGTTTATTCGGAGTCATCATCATCCGAATCATCGTCGTCGTCATCATCATCGTCGTCGTCGTCAGATTCCTCGTCCAAGAACTCGATGAAACTTGCCGCTTGTTTGCGAACAGCCTTGGCAGTTTTCTCGTCAACGCCAAACTTCTTGGCCGAGCGAAGTTCCTCAAACCACTCGCGGATGCACTTCTCCTCACACAAATCGAGCTCATATAAAGCGTTCAAAACAGCGGCGAAAATCTTGTACGCGTCTGTGTTAGTTTCTGTAGCGTATAGCTCCAAGCCGTTCAACAAACCTCTTTGTTTTTTCTCGTCATCGCCGACAAATTTGGAGATGAACGCTTTCTTCTTCTTGAGTTGCACGGGGACCGGTTTCTCGTCGTCCAAAATCGCTTCGATCAAAAAGTAAACCTTCAATTCGTCCGAACCAACGCCTAATTTGGTGTTCAGAAACTCCAAAGTTTGATCAACGTCGTTTACTTTCGCCGCGTACGCGCGAAGTTTTGTAATTCGTTCGTCTTCTTCTTCTGACTCAGACTCGGAATCCTCCTCCTCTTCTTCTTCTTTCGTTTCAGTCAGCGATAGTTGCGTCTTCAATTCCTTGGAAACAGTAACCATACCAGCAGCGTTACCCGTGAGCTGTTCTTCCGCTCTAGCTTTCGCAGCAGCCGCGGAGGTATCCGTCGCCCACTGGACGTCGTCGTCGTCGTCATCTTCCTTGGACTTTTTCTTTTTCTTTTTCTTCTCCTTGTCCGAAGACTCGTTTTGACTGCTCTGTTCCGCGAGTTTCTTCAACCTCTTCTCTTCTTTCTTCTTCCTTTTTTCCTCCGCCGCATCCAGTTCTGCGCCTTCGTTCTCACGCTCCTGTTCCGCACGTCGCAACTGCTTGTCTTTCTTCTCCTTCGATTTGTCCTTTGGCGGTGGATTTTTGACGATGTAGTTGCACAACTTGTGTCTTGGGTCGCACTCAGACACGTGCCCGCACGCTTTACACTTCATCGTGATCAATTCCGTTTTCTTGTCGATAGAGAATACAGTCTCTGGATTTCCGCACGAGAAGCACTGCACGAACTTCTTGATGAACTGCTCCAAATGCTCCGCGAGTACTTTCGCGTCATGCGCACCGTTTACGATACACTTCCCTTCCTTTTCTTCGTACTTAGTCAGAGCCCCTAACTCAAAGCCGAACCATTTCAAAACGTACGTCGGTGGCCTCGCCAACGCTTTCGCAACGTCCACCAAGTTCACGACGTTAGTCTTAATACCATTCCCGCGCCCTTCGATTTTTGACTGCACCGCGGGCATCTTGTACCGATAAAACTGGTCCGATGCATTCGACGCACCGATGTTGACGAGCGCCATTTTTGTGGTTTTTACTTTTTACTCACACGCCGGCGTATTACAAAAGTATTCTTCTCTCCGTTGTTGCCGCGGCGAACAGAAAGAGTGCGATGATTGATGACTATACGATAACTTAAATCTTCCTCTGAACCTTTTGTTCTTGTTCTTCTTCTTCTTCTTCTCGACGTCTGACGAGCACTTTTACCATTCAAAAATCGGCGACGACAGAGACGTATTCAGAAGGATGAAGAAGAAGCGAGAAGAAGAAATTTTTGCTTGTTGTTTGTGTCTATCGACGACAACTTTAATAACAGACAGGTCTTTATTTTCCTCCTCTGACGATGACGATAGTTCTTCTCTTGCGGCATGCACTTTATCTCTTTTTCTCTTTGGTGATCTTATATGCGCGTATATATACGATTGCACAAAAAGAAAAAGCGTGTGGTTTTGCGTGAAAATATATAAGGGATCTCCTTTTTCTCTTTTCGCAAGAAAATCTTCTTCTCCCCTCTTACATACGCTGAAATGGCTATACCCTGAAATCGGCCTTGGATTTCCAAAGGCACGTCCCGTATATTTCTCTCCGTCGAGACTCGAGAGATACGAGAGAGAGATTTCTGCACTCGCGCGTGTTCGTTTCAAAAAAAAAGGAAAAACGTGAAAAAACGTGAAGAAAGGTTGTTAAACGCATTCGCGCGCGCACGATTACCGAAGCAGAGAGTGTAGATTCATATTCCGCTCTCCCTCTTCCTCTGCGATCGTCTCGTCGTCATCCTCGGAAAGTGAACGCGTCTGATCTGCCGTCTTTTTGTTACGACGAGAATACGAAAAGGAGAAGAAGGAAATCGCATCGTCATGAGCGAATCAGCATCATCATCTGCGTCCACGACTCCTTCTTCTTCTTCTTCTTCTTCCTCTTCTCCTCCCTCGCGTTCTCCGTTCGGCGGTCGATTTACGCTCAATAAGAAGACAACAGCGTCGACACCGATAAAAACAGCAACGAACAAAGGAATGCGCGCGGCGTCTTTACATCCGTTGAAGACTTCTTTGCACAAATCGTTCTTGTCCCAAGACGTTTCCTCGTCGACGACTATTGAAGGCACCGTTCGGCAACATCCGTCGCAAACGTCCACACCGTTTTCGTTTCAAATGCCCTCGGGATTGGCACGAACGCAACAAGTGCACATGCTGCAACGGTTTTTAAATCTTCCGGCGTTACCGTCGTACATCAAAAACGAAGGCGGGTTCGTTTTAGATCGAGTAGTTACACAGTTCGGCGGAAATGAGTGGTGGTCGACCGCGACGCTGCGCATTCGCGCGCAAAGGATGTGGAACACAAGAGAAACGGTAGACGGAAAACCACATCGAGCGATGATGTTACCAAGCATGTACGGGCTAGGAGCGAAAGTTCGCGTTGGTGTCTTCGAAAAGACGACGTTGAAAGGGGTGATGGAGATGAAGTCTTTAACGAGGTTGGTGCGAAAGTTTATTTTACCGGCGAGCGCGGACGAGAACATTTTCTCGAGTAAAACGAACCGTAAAAATAACGTAGGTAACGCCAACAGCAACTCTGACTTGTCTAAAATTTACTCCATCTTAGATGGCAGCATGGAAAGAAGAACGGAGGAGGAAAGAGACGCGGAGCGAGCGAATAGAGCACCGACGAGCTGTAGAATTACATTGACGAGTAAAATTTTACCCGGGCACACCTTGAGTTGCGACTTAAGTTCTGGAGAAAAGTACCAAATCGATGACGGTTATATTGATGGACCGACGGTCGCGCAAGCTTCGATCAGTTCTCGCGGTCGTCGGCAGGTGCATTATAAAGCGGGTGTTAGCCAGATTTTAGATAAGCATTTACCAGAGTTTGAAGCAAAGGTGGTTAAAAACAAAGGAGCCGGGACGACATCGTCTCACGCCAAAAAATTTCAAAAACCGCCAAGACGAGAAGCGCGGGCTGGAGTTTCCGTGGAGCAGCAAGTCATGGTTTGGAAAGGAAAGCGTCGGAGGAAGAAAAACTCAGGCAACAGCATGGCTACAACGACAGCGAGTAGTTATTCCGCGTTGCCACAAATGCCAAACTTGACGTTTGGATTTATAGGCGGGGTCATTGGACGATGGAATTTGGATGGGAGACATATCGTCGGAAGATCATCGTCAAAATCGCGAAGACGCATGCAAACAAAACAGGGTAAAGGTGATACGTCTATGAATAGAACTATGGACGAATCCATATTATCGACCGAAGACGACGACGATGATGACGACGACGATTTTTACAACGATCGAACCGTAGATGCGTCGACGAATTCCGTGCTCGACAACACAAACAATATGGGGGCATCTTCCCGTCCGCCGCTGCAATGCGAGTTACATAATTTTCTTAGCGCATCGATGCACTTTCAAATCGGTTCATTTTCAAGAGCTATCTTAGACTTAACGAGTATAGACGTGCGAGTTGATGTGGGAGCGCATCAAGAACAACCGAACGCGTTGAACTTGCGAGATTCGAATTTTGGGTACATGATTCCCGAGAATTTCGATAAAAATTCGAACGAAAATGCACAGAACAACGTAGGAAAGAAAATAGCGACACGGGCGCAAAAGTTTCTAACCATGGATGGTCTTTTAGTTCCCGATCCATCGTCTGTGACTGTGTCTTTGTGCCAACAAATCTTGGGACCGATTACGTTTAAAGGAGAAATCCGTGCGTCTGGTGGAGAAACGCTGAATGCGTTGCGCGTGGGTGCGAAGAAATTGACGGAACGTAAGTCTTTGCAAGAGTGCAGAGATGAAGCGAGCAAAGAATTGAAAAACCCAGAGATCATTTATGGCGTAGACTGCCCTTTGCCTCCAGCTTTAGGTACGGCGAGACTAGTCGGGTGGTACAACATAAATAGGCAGGAAGCCTTTGTCGAATGTCGACTCTTCGATATGTAAGAGCGTAGTAAAGATTCAATACAAAAAAGCGCATAACATTTACACAAACAACAACACTGGTCTTCTAAATTATACTATCTATGCTTACAGACATCACTAGTGCTTCCGCTACGACTTTGGCATGATCTTGGCTAATTCTTTTGCTAAATCTTCCATGCCCGTCCCATCTACAGCTGAAGTGGCCAATATTTTCACCGGTTTACTTCCTACGTTTTCTTCATCCATATTTTCTACGCTTTCAATGAGTTCAGGAACGCGCAATTTTGCCCATTCCACGTCGCATTTGTTCAAACACAAAACGTGCGGTCGAACGACATACTCTGGATTATACAAACGAAGTTCCTCTCTAACAGTTGCGTAGTCTCCTGCGGGATCTTGTGAACTCGCATCAACAACGCACACCATCGCATTTGTTCTCCTCAAGTGCCTTAGAAACGCACGTCCTAATCCTTTCCCTTTGTGCGCACCGGCGATTAAACCGGGTAAATCAGCAATCGTTGGCGTTTGACTCTTGATTTTGGCATCGCTTGATTCTAATAACTCTCCGTTATCTGCCATTTTCAAAAGTTTTTGAAGCTCGTCTTCTTCGTCTTTTTGCGTGTTAACGACGCCAAGATTCGGCATCAACGTCGTGAACGGATAATTAGCAATCTCTGGTGATGCTTTCGTGATTGCTTTTAAGATTGAAGATTTACCGGCGTTTGGAAGACCAACCAGTCCTATATCTGCGACCACCCGCATCAACAACTCAATTTGCACGGTCTCTCCGTCTTCACCTTTTGTCGCCTCCCACGCCTTCGATTCGACTTGAACTGTTGAAATTTCGAAATCATCTACGTATCCTTCTTTCTTTTTTCTACCTCCTAAACCCATGCTTTCGCTTCCTGCAACTTTCTCCGCTCGCCTTGCTGCTAAACCTCCATTCCCGCCTCTCGCTATCAAAACTCGCTCTCCTGGTTGCGTCAAATCCGCAATCAACTCTCCACTCCGTTTCTTTCGGACCACGGTTCCTGGCGGTACTTTTATGCACAATGGTTCCATTTCAGGTGCCACTCTGTGTCGCTCTCTTCCTGGTTTTGCGTACTCCGCCGCTCCCCCATGGTACCCGCGTTTTGCTCGCCACTCTTTTCGTTCGTGCAAGTGCAACAACGAATCCGTAAATCGATCGCATACGATATATACGGACCCTCCAATCCCACCGTCCGCAGGCTCTGCCGATGGAAGTTCTATAAATTTCGCTTGTTGCGTTCCGCGTTTGAATTTTGAGTTTTTCACCACTTTCGGTTTCGCTTTCTTGAAAGTTTCGCCGTCGCCTCCTTTGCCTCCGGAGACGATTATTACCGCCTCGTCAAAGTATAAATGCGGTTGTTCTTTACTCGGGGAAGAACCTTTGCTTTCGAAAACGTCGTTACCTGATTT
>Ga0181605_10005069_pt1 | contig 10210 bp, 7 predicted proteins | sample 041ome_11_FD_148676 | JGI IMG/M metagenome (GOLD analysis project Ga0181605, IMG submission 148676) | Coastal salt marsh microbial communities from the Groves Creek Marsh, Skidaway Island, Georgia - 041411US metaG (spades assembly) | ecosystem: Environmental > Aquatic > Marine > Intertidal zone...
CAACCACTTCATAGACCTTGGTAAATCAACATGATCCAGATCTACATCCAACGAGAATAGAAATTGCCGCTGTCTGATTCGGTTACTCGATATTTCTTTGGTTTCATCGTCCGGATCCGTCCAAATATTTGATTCTGCACCCAACATATTATTTGCACTGTACCCTGCAGAAAAAGCAAGCCATTTTGGGAATTTTTCAGGCTTTCCGATGAGGCTCCAAATGTTGGCGCTGACCCAATAGGTTTGTCCGTTGTAATCTTTCAACCATTGCTCATAAAGTCCTTCACCGTAAAGGTTGCGTGCCCTGCGGCCTTCTGCTCCATTCAGTTCCGTGAGTCCACTTGGCCAAAAACTGTACTTAATCTTTATTCGCTGCTCGCGCCATCCAAATTGCTGAGCCGTAAAAAGCCCTGTTCCGATGGTGTTAAATAGCAGGTCGTAGTTGCTAAACCCCCAACCGGAAGAAAAGCCATCCATCACTTCTACTGCCAATTGGTAACTATATCCAAGTCCAGCCGCATACCAAATGGAACTATTCTCTTTGATCCCTGCCCAACGGTTTAGTTTATATAAGTTGTTGCTGATTTGATATGCTGTAGCCGAATGGCCCACTTTGTCCATTTGCTGCCAACCAGGCCAATCATTAAAAAAGTGAAAGCCACCCGTTTGATACTCACTATACCAAGCAAATTGTAATGCACCTAAGGTGGATGCGTATGTCGTGCCTTGACCAATTGCGAGCGCCACCGAACGAGGTTTGCTCAAGGAGTCTGCTGGAGTGAAAATTCCCTGTCCGAACAGTAGCCCACCATGCAGTAATAGGCAGACTAAACTAGTTTTTAGTGCAACAGACAGCATAATAGTTGAAGAAGAAACCTGTTTTGATGAGTACTTTTTTTTCAATGGACAAACCTGCTGATTCGAATTTGGAAAGATACTCCCTTAAACCAAATTGATGTGGGTGGAGAATGTCAAAAGGAAGGGCTCGGAACAACCATTTGGCCATATTGAAATTATGACAATCAATGCTAATTATTGCGGAATGATTGGGCTTGGCCGCAGCTGCGAGACGGCTAAGGGCCTGATCAAAGTCCTTTACATGATTGATTACGTTCAAGCAAAAAACGAAGTCAAACTCATTTTCCCATGGAATGGATTCTATTGGCTGTGTATGAAATTCAACATTTGGATAGTCTTTCGCGGAGAAATGAGAGATTTCATATTCATAGAAGTCTAGCAATGGATCGCTGGCCGTGACAGTGCAATCATTGAGACATATGAAGATGCCAGCTGGCCCACAACCCGCGTCAAGCACTTTTGAACCTGATGGAATGTTTAGATCTAGTTGAACTTTGAACTTACTCCAATACTGTTGTTTCCAATCTAGGTACTCCGTTTTTGGGCGTGATTTCAAGTAGTGTAACCACCATTTTTTTTCAAACCATTGTGCCCATAGCCATCGCATTGCGCCAAATGTAGCGACCCTAATTAGGCTGATTGAATTAAAGTACCTTTGCAACTACAAAAAATGCGTCATGGCAAAAAAGAGTACTTGGGAAAAGAGAGCGAGTAAAGTGAAGAAGGAAGAGCATATTGTGCTCGGTGGAAATACAAACCGCAAGAAACATGGGGTGAAGAAAAAGTACACCACATCGAAGGATGGTGAAGGATACAAAGGTGGAGGAGAAGGAAAGTCAAAACCTAGCTATACCATCACGAGAGAAGGAGATGGGGATAAAAAACCAGGGGCTGGTCGATCTGATCGTCCAAATTTCAAAAGCAATGACAAGCGAGGAAATTTTAAATCGACAGATAAGCCTTACAGTAAGTTTAGAAAAGACGAAAAGGACGGGGCATTTAAAGGAAAAGGGAATGCTCGAAATGATTTCAGAAAGGACGACCGTAAAAAGTCACATTCTAAATTTTTGAACGATCAACATTTTGAAGGATTTGAGCAACGCGGTCAAGCTCCTGACGATCTGATTCGATTGAATAAGTATTTGTCTATGGCGGGTGTCTGTTCAAGACGCGAGGCCGATACCTTCATTGAAGAAGGTATGGTCACTGTGAATGGCGAAGTTGTGACTGCTTTGGGTACTAAGGTCAAGCCAACAGACGAGGTGAGATATGCAGGTGAGCGCGTTAAAGCGGAAGCTGTTCGTTATGTGTTGTTGAACAAGCCAAAGGATTGTATCACTACACTCAGCGATGAGCGAGGCCGAAGCACTGTGATGGGTTTGGTGAAGAATGCTTGTAAAGAGCGGATATTTCCTGTAGGGCGATTAGATCGCAATACTACTGGACTCATTTTAATTACCAACGATGGTGATTTAGCTAAAAAGCTGAGCCATCCAAGTCACGAAATCCGGAAGGTATATCATGTTATTACTGATAAGAATGTATCGGTAGCAGATTTGAAAAAACTGGAAAGCGGAATTGAATTAGAAGATGGCATCGCCAAGGCAGATGCTGCTCTGTTCGCAGGTGATGGTTCTGTCAGAAACGAAATCGGTTTAGAAATTCACAGTGGCAAGAATCGTATTGTGCGTAGAATGTTCGAAGCCATGGGCTATGTAGTTACCAAACTGGATCGAGCTGCATTTGCTGGTCTCAGCAAAAAAGGATTGCCTCGTGGAAGATGGAGACACCTCACGGAAAAAGAGGTGAACTACCTGAAGATGCTCTAAGCTAAAACTCGAAGGTTTAAAAGTCCTTTTACTTCCTCATTTCTTGGCGCAGTTCGTGCTTAGTTTCGAATAATTGAACTTTTGGTTCGTTTATAAACTATGCGCAAGTTTCTCTATTGGTGTTTGGCTTTGGTGCTCCTCGGTGTTGGAGGCATGATTGGCGCATATTATTTGGCTAAAAAATATGAGGAGCCAGTGCGCAACTACATCGTTGGCGAAGTCAATAAGCGATTGAATGCACCTGTTCACGTTTCGGATATCAACTTCTCATTGCTGGAACGATTTCCATCGGCTTCGCTTGTAATGGATAGCGTTTGGGCCGAAGAGAGCATTATCAAAATCGGAGCTCCAGATACCTTGTTGTTTTTTGAAAAAGTCTATTTGAATTTGAACTTGTTTGACATTTTCGATGGTCAATACAAAATCAATGAAATTGAGGCTCGGAGGGGGTTTATCCATTTGCGCGTGGATGAAAAAGGCTATGACAATTTCCACATCTGGAAGTCCAATGAGGATACAACAGGCTTCTTGTTGGAGCTTGATAAAGTGCACATAGAGGATGGTGAATTAGAGTATGTGAATTTGTCCAGAGAACAGGACATTTCGTTGGTCGCAAATGATCTTTGGTTTACTGGTTCTTTTTCTCAGACTGATTACACTATGGCTGTTAAGGGAGATGGATTGGTTCATCACCTTCAGCTAAAAGGGACAAATTACCTGAACGAGCGTTTAGTCGCTGTTGAAAGCGAGCTTGATATTGCGGCAGTAACAGAAACCTATTCTTTTAGAAACGGTCGCTTGCTTATCGATGATAAACTTGATTTCACCATTGCAGGAAAATTTGTTGGACAAGGTGTTGACCTTCGAATTGTAGGAAACGATCTGGACATCATACGCAGCATGTCTTTGCTTCCAGGAGAAAGTCGCGATATTTTCCGAGAATATTCGAGCTCTGGAGTATTGGATTTTGACTGCACATTGAAAGGAGCTTTTGGGAAAACGGAGAATCCAAGACTTAACGCGACATTCTCTTTAGCCAATGCGACCATCAGTAAACAAGGAACGAATTGGAAACTTACTGATTTGACCGGTAGCGGAAGTATCGATAATGGAAACGAAAGGAATAGTCGGTCAACAAAACTGATTTTGACCGGGCTTACGGGCAAAATCAATGGAAGTCCATTCGAATCCAAGTTCGAAGTTTACAATTTTCAAAAACCAACTATCCAAGGCTCAGCTAAATTAGAATCAGACATTCAAGCGCTGGATGAATTCTTCAATCTTGAAGCCATTGAATACGGTGTAGGGAAGATATCTGTTGATGCTACGATCGCTACCACCCTAGAAAACCCATCACAGCCAGTGGCGCGAGACTTCCTCAATTCAAAGGCCAGTGGGAAAATCGTGATATCCAATGCGGAAATACGATTGAAGGATGATGAACGGGTATATCAGATCGAAAATGCCGCATTCCGTATTCAGGACAATACACTTGTGATTGATGAATATAAGGGACAAGTAAACGCTACCGAAGTTCTACTCAATGGCATGGCCCAAAACTTCTTAGATTTTCTTTTTACAGAGGATGGCATACTTGGAATAAATGGTCAAATAGAAACGTCTTCCATTGATTTACAGGCTCTTTTTCCAAAAACAAATGATGAGAAACGAGAGGGTAGTGTTATCGTGGATTTCCCAAAGCGATCTGTATGGAATCTGACAATCGTAGCAGAAGAATTCATCAATGGAAAGTTTAATGCCAAAGAAGTCAGCGGGCAGCTTGTGATGGACGCCTATAAGGTTGAGGCCAAGTCGCTGCACTTTTTGAGTCAAGGCGGTCAGGTGGAAGGAAGCGCTGGAGTATACAAATTTGATGACAATCAATTTGGCTTGAAAACCAACTTCGAGTCACAGAATGTGGACGTCAAACAACTGTTTGAAACATTCAACAATTTTGAGCAATCGTTCATTCGAAGCGAACATATTTCTGGTCGAGCAACGGCCAATGTCCAGTTTCAGGGAATGTGTGATTCTGCCTTCACTATTAATACTAAAAGCATTATCGCTAGTGCTGATTTAGTGATTAATGATGGGGAGTTGGTCAATTTTGAACCGCTCCTTGCGGTGGCTGATGCAATCAAAAAGAAACCTATGCTTCGTTTGTTTGTAAGCACGGATGAACTGAAAAAACGCCTCGCAACGGTCAAGTTTGCCACCTTGGAAAATCAGATAAGCATCCGAAATGGGATTATCAGTATCCCTCAAATGGATATTCGTTCCTCTGCCATTGATTTGAACGTTTCTGGAACACACACTTTCAACAATGAGATCGATTATGCCATGGATTTTTCGTTGAATGAGCTTTTAGAGCTAAAGGACAGAACCGAACCATACAATGAGTATGTGCAGCGCGACCAAAAGGGGCGCACTCGAATCTACTTGACCATGAAAGGAACCACAGATGATTTTGATGTAGAATTGGAGCGCACCAATCTCAAAACAACGTTGAAGGACGAAATGAATTCAGAAAAAAATACGGTGAAGTCGCTATTGAAGGAGGAGTTTAAGGTGTTTTCTGGTGACTCCACTGTGAATTTACCTGAGGGAAAGAAAGAAGTAATCGGAATTGAGTTTGATCCTGAGGCAGGATTGAATAAAGCTGATACAGCGGTGAAGAAGCAAATTGAGGCGAAGGATAAATCAAGCATCCGAAACATCATTAAAAAGACAGAGTCAAGCAAAAAGAAATTAGGCGAAGGTGATTTCGAAGACGATGATTTTTAATGCAACCCTCGAATTATTGATATTCGTAGGAATCACATGGCCAGAGACTACAACATTTATTCTAAGAAACAGAGGTGGAAACTGCTGCTGTTTGTAACAGCCTTGGCTATTGTAGGCGTTTCTCTAGCCTATACAAAGTCTTTAGTAGATAAGATTGCCAATGAGGAAAAGGCCAAGGTGAAAATTTGGGCGGATGCGGTTCAAAAGCGATCCGCATTGGTACATTACACAAGTGGTTTGTTTAGGAAACTTCAACAAGGGGAACGGAGCAAAGTTGAGCTGTATTTAGAGGCGACAAAGTATTTGGCTCGACCTGACGTAACCGAGGTCAGCTTTGCGCTGAATGTTTTAAACGAGAACACTACGGTCCCTGTTATTCTTACCAACGGAAAAGGAGTGATTACATCTTATCGAAACATCGATTTTGGTCCGGCAGAGGACAAAGACGAAGTTTTAAAACGGGAGTTGAAGAGTATGTCGGATCAATATCCGCCTATTGAAATTGTGTACTATGGAAGCAGTAAGGTCTATCTCTATTACAAGGATTCAAAGCTTTTTAGTGAATTGAAAACGACCTTCGATGACTTACAACAATCATTTATTTCAGACTTAATTTTAAATGCGGCATCGAGCCCAATAATTCTGTTGGATTCTGCCACTGGTAGTGTAATAGAGGCTGGAAATATTGATAGTACTACATTAACTAACACAGAATTACTTGGGCAAAGACTGCAAGCCATGTCGGATCAGCATGAACCATTGGCTATTGAAATCAATGATCGACCCGCATTAGTCTATTATGAAGATTCATTCTTACTCACTCAACTGAAATACTACCCATTGGCCCAACTCGGGGTAATTGGATTATTCATGGTAATAGCCTATCTATTGTTTAGCACGGCTAGAAAGGCAGAACAAAATCAGGTTTGGGTCGGAATGAGTAAAGAGACTGCTCACCAACTAGGCACCCCATTATCGTCAATGATTGGATGGGTAGAATTGTTGAAAGTGGAGCCCAGTACAGAGCAGATTGCAGTTGAGCTTGAGAAAGATGTGGCAAGACTTCAGGTGGTAACCGAACGATTTTCAAAAATTGGTTCTCAACCAAGATTGGAATTAAATAATCTGAGTGAACTGTTGAGAAAGTCGGTTGATTATTTTGAATCTCGCTCGCGCGGAAACGTAGATTTCATCGCAAAAATCCCGAACGATGTAATGGCTGTAATAAATGAGCCATTATTCGAATGGGTCATTGAAAACTTAATTAAAAATGCCCTGGATGCCATGGACGGAAAAGGCCAAATTGTGGTCGAGGTGGATGTTCAAGAAACTAGAATATTGATTGATGTGAGTGATACTGGAAAGGGAATAGCTCAAAGCAAGTTTAAGACAGTCTTTCAGCCGGGTTATACCTCAAAGAAACGTGGATGGGGATTGGGCCTGTCGTTGAGTAAGCGAATTGTAAAGGACTATCATCGAGGAAAGATTTATGTTCTGAAATCGGAACCTAATTCTGGGACAACATTTAGGATTAGTTTGAAGAGATAGATTATTATCGATAAATAGAAATAGAATTATGGCTTGGTTTACAGAGGATTTTGAACTGTTTTTCAAAGAGTTGTCGGAGAATAATAATCGTGATTGGTTTTTGGAGAATAAGAAACGATATGAGAAAAGTGTGAAACAACCATTTCAGGCTTTCGTTATCGATATGATATTGAGAATGCAGAAATATGATGATCAATGCAGGATCGAGCCGAAGGATGCGATTTTTCGAATTAATCGGGACATTCGATTTTCAAAAGATAAGACACCTTACAAAACTCAGGTGTCAGCTGTAATCGGACGAGGAGGGAAGAAAGAGATGGCGCTAACCGGAATGTACCTTGAATTAGGATCGGGGCACGCTAGAGTTTATGGTGGTGTGTATATGCCAACAAAGGAACAATTACAAGGTATCAGACAAGAGATATTGTATAATCAAAAAGAATTCGAGAATTTGATCTCAGATAAAACCTTCGTCAAATACTTCATTGAGATGCGAGGGGAAAAAAATAAGCGGCTGCCCTCTGAATTTGCTGAAATTCAGATTGAACAGCCGCTAATAGCGAATAAGCAGTTTTACTACTATTCCAATTTAGAACCTAAGATCATCACATCAGATAGTCTTATTGATGAAATGTTCAAGCGTTTTGAGGCAAGCCTTGCCATCCGGCAATTCTTACATGCTCCTCTTAACGACTAAATTGATATTGAAGTCCTAACGTAAAAACTTCTTTAAACTGGACTCGTGCACCGGAACCTTCGTTTACGCCATCATCATCTCTGTCGAGAGCAACCTTGATGTCATCATCATAGATTAAGTGCGTGCTCAAACTGGCACTTAACCATTTGTTGATTTTCATGGCGATCAAAGTTTCCCAGTTCACATCGATGTTCCCGACATTTTCAAGATAATTAGCAAAGAAGTCAGCCTTGGTGGCAAAGTTTACGTTCTCCATGATGTCTTTCTTGTACTGCACTTTTAAGAATCCACCGACTTCGTAACGAATGTTTTCTCCCGGATCAACACCAAAGGCACCCGCATTGGCCAATCGTTGATTATCTACGATCGTGATTTTTGCTGTGACAGGGGATAAATAAGCGCTGAACGCTGGGCTTGGCTTGTAGTCGATACCTGTACCAATTAATATGTATGCAGGTGCAAATGGATCTGAAATGATTGGCGATGGATTCACACCGTAATCACGACCAACATCCCATTGAGTTCTGAATGTTGCCATTGCCGCCCAGAAGGTATTCAGCAGTGGGGTCTTACGCCCCAGTTTAGAGTTTATTTCCAAACGGTCATCGGTCTTTTGAAATTTGGCTCCATCGTCTAACTTACCGATTAAAGTTTGACCATATGCAGCGTCAAACGTATTGTCCCACGTCCATTTGTCTTTAGCGTAATTCGCATAAAGACTTAACAAAGCGGTTCCGTTTACTGCGTTGTTACCACCACCTTGCCAATTCGATAAATAGGTTTGACCAAAATTGAGTCCAGTGACTCCTCCCATTTTCCAGGGTCCCTCATCCGCGGCTTCCGTTGCCGCTTTATCCTGTGCAAATGCAGTTGCCATCATAGACAGCATGCATGCAGCTAATAAAACGTGTTTCATTGTTTAGTTTAAGATTTAGTTTTAAATGTGTTAATAGCGCTTCTAGTAAATTCTGATAAAACGAGTCTCCCACTTATTTTGGCTCGTTCAATTAATAACTGATCCCAATTTTCTGTACCCGCCCAAAAGACTTGTTTTAATTCTTTCATGGCTTCTGGACTGTATTTTTCAATTCGACCGAGAAATTTTTCAATATGATTGTCCATTGTCGTGGTGTCTTCAAACACTTGGTTATATAGTCCCTTATTCGCACCCCATTCCGCACTTCTCCATTCGCTGGCATCTATGGACATTTCCACAAATGCTGATTTCCCCGCTTTTCTTTCAACCGCAGGCCCTACTACAAATGGTCCGATGCCTATTGCTAGCTCTGAGAGTTTTAGGGAAGCATGTTTTGTTGCAAAGCAATAATCAACCGCACTGGCAAGTCCAACGCCTCCGCCAACTGTCTTTCCTTGAACTCTTCCGATTACAAATTTTGGACAAGTCCGTATGGCATTAATCACTTTAGCGAAGCCGGTGAAAAACTCTAGACCTTCTTCCGCAGTTTCGATAGCCACCAATTCATCAAAACTAGCTCCAGCGCAAAATGCACGATCGCCCGCTGATTTTAATAGGATGCACCTCGTTTCAGAGTTGTTTCCCGCCTCGGTAATCTTAGTTGCAATCTCGCCTAAAATGTGGCCTGGCAGCGAATTGCTTTGAGGATGATAGAACTCGATAATGCATGTTTTTCCTTGTATTGAGGAATTGACATAAGCTTCGCTCATGATGAAAATTTTTGCAAAGAAAGGGTTTCCATTATATTTCCTTGATTGAGGAGTTAACATGAAACAGTGAAAACTTTTATACGTAGACGCATCCCTCTGAATTTCTGCCTATAGTTTTGAATTATGATTGCACGAATTGTATTGATCTTCATTTTATTCAGCCTGTCAGCAGTGCTTAGAGCACAGGAAGAGGAAAAGAAAAAAATGCCAAAAATTGAGCTAGAGCATTATGTTGATTTTTATGACCAAGAGCATGAAAAAAAATACAGTGAAGGCGATATGCTCTATGGTAAAAAACATGGGGTTTGGACGTATTACTATCGCAATGGTCAAAAACAAGAACAAAGCGAATACACCAATGGCAACTTAAGTGGTAGTGTTCTGTATTGGTTTGATAATGGACAAAGACAATCACTTGGATATTTCAAATTACTATTTCAAAATGGAGTGCTGTCGTCCGTTAGAGATAGTGTTTATAAAGAGTGGTATCCCAATGGCAATATGGCAACTAAAGGAGAGTATAGCTACGATGTGAAAAACGGGGCATGGACTTATTGGTATCCTGAGGGTGATAAATGGAAAGAGATTGAATATGAGAACGGAATGGCAAGACCAATTAATGGTTGGGATAAAAACCTTAAAAAGACACTAGCTGATGGTAATGGAATTCTCTATGACTACGGGGAAATGGGGCCATTGAAATCTCGACTGTCCATCCAAGATTCAACTTTTAATGGACTAGCCGAGTATGTGTATGAAAATGGAAAGCCAGAAATGGAAGGCGTTCTAAAGAATAATGTAAAAGATG
>Ga0181605_10005082_pt1 | contig 10191 bp, 7 predicted proteins | sample 041ome_11_FD_148676 | JGI IMG/M metagenome (GOLD analysis project Ga0181605, IMG submission 148676) | Coastal salt marsh microbial communities from the Groves Creek Marsh, Skidaway Island, Georgia - 041411US metaG (spades assembly) | ecosystem: Environmental > Aquatic > Marine > Intertidal zone...
ATGCTTTTAGGGTTAAGGCGTAACAGTTAGCAAGGCCATTACTTCCAGGATGATATTGTGAAGCAAAAGCCAAATTTCAAATACGAAGACCAGTGGCTTAATACATATCCTGATGCCATGGTGGTTGGTCTTGATGAGGCCGGACGTGGCCCATGGGCAGGGCCTGTTGTGGCTGGTGCGGCATGGATTGCCCCTGATGCGGTTAAGGCTTTGCCATCAGACCTTGCAGATAGCAAAACCCTTTCTGAAGCTTGCCGGCACCGCATCTATCATCAATTAAAAGTGTTGGCGCAAAATCCCACACAGCTTCAATTAGCTACGGCCTCGGTTACCGCAGCAGAGATTGATCGTATCGGGATCTTGCCAGCCACTTTTCGTGCTATGCAGATGGCGGTTGATCAACTGGCCCATCTAAAGGATAGGGATTTTGCGGTTTTGCTGGTAGATGGGTCGCTTACGCCTGATTTGACAACAGCGGCAAAACATACCCATGTTGAGGCCATCATAAAGGGTGATCGCCAAGTGCTATCTATCGCGGCGGCGGCAATTATGGCGAAATATGACCGTGATCAGGACATGCGGGCCCTTGCCCAAGAATATCCTAATTATCAATGGCAAAACAACAAAGGCTATGGCACGGCTGACCATCAGTCTGCCCTTGATGCCTATGGGGTGACCCCTTACCACAGAACTTCTTATCGTCCGGTGGCTAGGCGATTGACGAAAGAGAACGTGTCGTGATTTTGAATATGGCAATATTATCGTTGCAAAAAATAAAATAATTTAATATATTACTTTTATATTTATTCTTAATTAGTTATTGCGACACAGTTGATGTTACCTTTTGTTAATCCTTCTTTATCTGACACATTAATCTGGACACGAGATGCCCTTGCCCAGCATTTGGGATTGGCAAGTACCGCCGCAGGAAAGAAAAAACTAGAAAGATTATGTAAAGAAGTCTCATATTTTCCACCTTTGATTGGTCTAGAAGATATCGTGAACGCAGATGGCAAAGCGTTATTGAATAACCTAATGCCACATGAGGTAGCTTCTGTGCAATCAAAGAGGGGCAAGTGGCTGATTGTTCAGTATTGGTGTCCTAATGATCAGCCAGCCATGATCTGTGCTCATGATGGCCGCGGGGCACGCTATTGGTGTTTTTCTGGGGAAAATCAAAATGTCGCTGACCAGTTGCAAGCCTTTATCGACAGCCTTGCGGTAGAAATCAACCAACCTATTCTGCTTTATCTTCATGGGCCACTGGCGGCATATCGGTGCGACTGCAGGGCATCACGCCGGCTTAAACTGGCGACGCTTTCCTATCCTGAACATTATCAAATAGCGATAACGAATGCGATAAAGCCAACTTCGCCAACTCAACCTCTTTCACATCTCGATCAACTTGAAGCGGAAAGCATTCACATTATTCGTGAAGTGGTAGCAGAAGCAAAGAATCCTGTGATGCTTTATTCTATTGGTAAAGATAGCGCTGTGATGCTGCATCTGGCACGTAAGGCTTTTTGGCCAGGAAAACCCCCTTTTTCTTTACTCCATGTAGATACGGGATGGAAGTTTCGCGCCATGTATGAGATGCGTGATCAAATAGCAGATGCATATGGGATGGAACTGCTCATCCATAAAAATCCAGATGGCATCAAACAAGGCATTAATCCTATTGATCACGGGTCTGCCATTCATACTGATATCATGAAAACCCAAGGGCTCAAACAAGCTCTGGATTTGCATCACTTTGATGCTGCTTTTGGCGGCGCCAGGCGGGATGAAGAGAAAAGCCGAGCCAAGGAACGCATCTTTTCTTTTCGTACCGCAACCCACCAATGGGACCCAAAAAACCAACGGCCTGAATGCTGGAATCTCTTTAATACGAGGGTAGCTAAGGGCGAATCTATTCGTGTCTTTCCTCTCTCAAATTGGACAGAGCTTGATATTTGGACTTACATCCACCGTGAAGAGATCCCCATTGTGCCTCTTTATTTTAGTGCTGAAAGGCCAGTCATTAATCGAGATGGCAGTCTGATCATGGTGGATGATGAACGCCTACCGCTAGCCAATTCAGATAAAGTAGAAATGAAAGCAGTGCGATTTCGCACGCTTGGCTGTTACCCGTTGACGGGGGCAGTAGAAAGCCCAGCCAACAGTGTTGAAGATATTATCCTTGAATTGTTAACTGCGCGAACATCAGAACGAAGTGGTCGAACAATAGACAAAGACGCGCAATCCTCCATGGAAGAAAAGAAAAAAGAAGGGTATTTTTGATATGACGGAACCTGTCAAAATGGCCACATATCTAAAAACTCAGTCAGAACTGGATACGTTGCGCTTTATCACCTGTGGCTCGGTAGATGATGGAAAATCCACCCTTATCGGGCGGGTTCTTTATGAAGCACAAAGCCTCTTTGATGATCAGGTGGAAAGTCTCAAATCAGATTCTAAAAAACATGGCACACAAGGGGCAAATATTGATTTTGCCTTATTAGTAGATGGTTTATCAGCAGAGCGTGAACAGGGCATAACGATTGATGTTGCCTATCGGTTTTTTACCACTGATCGCCGCCGTTTCATCGTTGCCGATACCCCGGGCCATCAGCAATATACCCGTAATATGGCCACAGGCGCTTCTACAGCATCACTGGCAATCATCCTAGTAGATGCCAGACAAGGAGTGCTGGAACAAACTCGGCGGCATTCACACATTTGCCATTTGATGGGCATTCGCCAGATCATTCTTGCGGTTAATAAAATGGACCTCATGGATTATCAGCCAGAGGTCTTTGAGGATATTGTCACCGACTATATGGCCTTTGCAAAACCCTTGGCGTTTGCAGATGTGACAGCCATTCCAATATCAGCGTTGAAAGGCGATCATATCAACAGCCGGTCAAAAGCTATGCCATGGTATAAAGGTCCGACTTTGATATCAAAACTAGAAACCGTGCCTAACCGAATAGAAAATGAGGCTGGCGGTTTTGCTATGCCAGTACAATTGGTCAATCGGCCAGATTCGAATTTCCGCGGATATAGTGGCATCATTTTGCGGCAACCAGTATCGACAGGTGAGGCGTTGAGAATATCGCCATCAGGGGTTAGTAGCAGTGTCAAAAATATATGGCTAGCTGGAACGAAACTTGATAAAGCCTCACCTGGACTCTCGGTCACGCTTGAGCTCACGGATGAGGTTGATATTTCACGCGGTGAAGTCATCGCTTCACGCGATCATCCTGTTGAAGTCGGTGACCAGTTTGAAGTCGATTTGGTGTGGATGAGTGATATTGAAGGTATAGCCGGGCGAAGTTATTTGATGAAACTGGGGGGACAAGTGGTTTCAACCAGCATCCTTTCCATCAAATACAAACGGGATATCAACACCGGAAATAATCTGGCAGCGCGAAAACTTGAATTAAATGACATCGCTAGGGTAACGATCAATTGTCAAAAGCCGGTGTGCTTTGAGGCCTATGAGGCGGCACCAGAACTGGGGGCATTAATTATAATTGACCCTGTTACCAACCAAACGATTGCCGCAGGAATGATCCGCTTTGCCTTAAGAAGGGCGTCAAATATCCACCGCCAGCATTTGGATATCGACAAATCGGCGCGCCGTACTTTGAATGGCCATAACTCAAAAGTGTTCTGGTTTACAGGGCTTAGTGGATCTGGAAAATCTACCATCGCTAACGCGTTCGCCGCCTATCTCCACGCTCAAGGCATACGGACATATCTGTTGGATGGGGATAATATTCGGCATGGGCTGAATAAGGACCTTGGGTTTTCAGATGAGGATCGAGTAGAAAATATTCGCCGCATTGGTGAGGTAGCTCGGTTGATGGTTGATGCGGGTTTGGTCGTACTAACCGCCTTTATTTCGCCTTTCCGTTCCGAAAGGGACATGGCACGTGAGCTGTTGGATGACGGTGAGTTTGTCGAAATTTTTGTTGATACCCCATTAGAAGTTTGTGAAAAGCGTGACGCCAAAGGGCTCTACAAAAAGGCACGAGCAGGTGAGATTCCGAATTTCACAGGCATTGGCTCTCCCTATGAGCCACCATTGTCACCTGATATCACTCTGGATCACGAATGGGATATGGATGACATGGTGAAAAAACTATCGCGCCTACTTTAAGAACCGTTTTGGTGGAAATTTAAGTTTGGCCTGCCACAAGATAGAGAATCTTGTGATGTCCCTAGCACAATATATAGATTACGAATCAATTTCTCTTTATAACTCATTGACTTATTATGAGAATATCGTTTTATGATAACCTAAGGCATGAGCAGATTAAGCCGAAAGGACATAAAACGTGGGTCAATTAAGACGCGATATGGTGTTGAAAGGCGATTGTGTTGAGATGATGCGTCAGCTTGATGACGCTTCAGTCGACATGATTTTTGCGGACCCCCCTTATAATCTTCAGCTAGGGCAATCGGTGTTAATACGACCTGATCATTCAGCGGTTGATGGCATTGATGCTGGGGACACATGGGATCAATTTGGCAGTTTTGAGGCCTATGACCACTTCACCACAGCTTGGATGGCAGAGGCACGCAGAGTTCTAAAACCAGATGGTACGATTTGGGTGATTGGGTCTTATCATAATATTTTTCGGGTGGGCACGGTGATGCAGAATCTGGGGTTCTGGACACTCAATGATGTCATCTGGTTGAAAAGCAATCCCATGCCTAATTTTCGCGGCCGGCGTATGACGAACGCGCATGAGACGTTGATCTGGGCATCTCGTGATCGGAAATCCCGATATACTTTTAATTATCAGGCGATGAAAACCTTTAATGATGATCGCCAGCTTCGATCTGATTGGTGGTTGCCGATTTGCTCAGGGAATGAACGCCTAAAGCATGAGGGTGAGAAAGCCCATCCCACCCAAAAACCTGAAGCGCTTCTTCAGCGGGTGATCCTTGCATCAACCCGTCCTGGGGATGTTGTTCTTGATCCGTTTTTTGGCACGGGAACAACGGGGGTCGTAGCGAAACGGTTGAGGAGGCATTGGATCGGTATTGAGGCAGATCCTGATTATGTTAATCTCGCAGAAGCACGGATACAATCGACGCGAGCTATTGGTGATCCTGATCTGCTAGAGACACCAGAGCGCAGGGGCGAGGTTAAGATACCTTTCGGCACTCTTTTGGAACAAGGCCTTATTCAACCAGGGGATGAGCTGATCAGTGAAAAAGGTGATTACCGAGCTAAAGTGCGCGTCGATGGAAGCCTTAAAGCTGGCGCAGTAAGTGGCTCAATTCACAGCTTGGCAGCACAATTGCTGGGAAGACAAAGCTGTAATGGCTGGACCTTTTGGTACATGAAAAAGAACCGTAAAGCGGTGTTAATTGATGCCTTGCGGCAAGAGGCTCGTACGCGGCTCGGTCTTTAGACTTTCCCAGTCCTTTAAATTGAGGCATTCTCAAAGACAGATAGAGAAGACCCCATGAGGGGGAAATTGTGTCATGAATGATCAACTTCAGATAAAAACACGGCCCTTGCCTTGGCTAAGTCTTGGTGTGATCATTTCCGTTCTGATCATCCATATAGCCTTATTTCAAATGGTAGCTTTCATCATGGAAGGGGCATGGCTATATCAAGCCAGCTTCAACATTGTGGTAGCGATCGCGATCATTTCTGTTGCCATGATATTAACCGTTGTGGCGATGGCGTTATTAATCCGGATAACAATCTGGCGGATGCTTGATCAGGTTATGCCAATTTGGGTGTTATGTTTTGTATTGGAAATGCTTTTTGTTTTGCTTGTGCGCTTCCCATATTCAGGGCTATTTCTTATTGTTACTAGTCCGCTTTCCTTTGTAATGATTATGGTATTGGCCTTCGCCCTGACTAAGATTAACCGGATGCGTATCTTAGTGCTCGATGGGGTTAATGCTGGTGATGTTTCTGCCCATGGGCATATCCGGATGGATTATTCTGATTTAGTGGGACAGGCCATATCTATAGATGCGGTAGTAGCAACACGCCAGCAGATGCAAGACCCATCATGGCAGGGATTTCTGACCAATATCGCATTACACCAAATCCCTGTTCTGACTGACAATCGCTATCGTGAAATCACTAAAGGGCAGGTTAATCTTAATGATACTGATGCTGTGGAATTGATCCAATTGCGACCTGTGCGGCGTTATGCGCTGCTAAAGCGTCTGATGGATGTGGTCTTATCTTTGTTAGCCTTAATCATGCTTTCGCCATTGTTGCTTTTGGTTGCTATTTTGATCCGTTTAGAAAGCGCTGGAAATCCAATTTTCGTTCAGGAAAGAGTCGGTCTAGCTGGGCGATCATTCCTGATGCTCAAGTTTCGGTCTATGGTGAATGAAGCAGAAAAAAGCGGGGCTAAATTTGCCGCTATAAACGACAGTCGTATCACTCGCATAGGGCGCATTATTCGGCCAAGCCGGATTGATGAATTGCCACAACTGATTAATGTGCTGTTTGGTCAGATGAGTTTAATTGGTCCTAGACCTGAACAACAGGCTATGGTTGATCAACTTGGTGCTGAAATTCCGCTGTATCATTTCCGCCATGCCGTAAGGCCAGGGATCACAGGCTGGGCACAGGTGATGCAGGGCTATGCTGATGATGTTAAATCAACGGACACTAAACTGTCTTTCGATCTTTTTTATATCAAGAATCTATCTTTGATGATGGATATTGTTATTTTCTTTCGCACCATTCGGACGATTTTAACAGGCTTTGGGGCGCGATAGATTTCCTAAAATTCATATTGCTGGAGCGCGTGAACCTCGCCCATCAAATGATCGCGGCCCTTCAGGCCAGTTAATTCAATAAGGACGATATTTGCGGCGATAATGCCGCCACGCGCGGTGATGAGATGATTGGCGGCGGCGATAGTGCCGCCTGTAGCCAAAAGATCATCAACTAAAACAATCGTCTTGCCCTCAATCTGGCGATCTTCTTGAATGGATAAACTTGCCTCACCATATTCCAATGCATAAGCATGGTTGATCACCTTACCGGGTAATTTGCCTTTTTTGCGGATCATCAAGGCGCCAACACCAAGCGCTAAGGCAACTGGTGTTACAAAAAGAAAGCCGCGCGCGTCAATGCCGGCAATCAGGTCAGGGTGATAAGGCTTAGCCAATGCCGCAAGTGCAGCCACGCAATTGTTTAAGGCTGCGGCATCTTCCAACACAGGTGAGATATCATAAAAGGTGATACCGTCTTTTGGAAAATCAGCATAGGTTGTGATGTGACGGTTGAGATCAAACGCCAATCTATAGCCCCTTTAGCTCAAGCCGGCGGCGATGCAACACGGGTTCAGTATAACCGGATGGCTGAATGCGGCCTTCAAAAACCAGATCACAAGCGGCCTTAAAGGCCACAGATTTATCAAAATTATCTGCCATTGGGTGATAATCACTATCACCCTCGTTTTGGCGATCAACTACCGCGGCCATCCGTTTCATGGTATCCATCACCTGTTCTTTTGAGGTCACTCCATGGTGAAGCCAATTGGCAATATGCTGTGCAGAAATCCGAAGCGTCGCTCGGTCTTCCATAAGGCCAATATCATTGATATCCGGCACTTTGGAACACCCAACCCCTTGGTCAACCCAGCGCACAACATAGCCCAGTATCCCTTGTGCATTATTATCCAGTTCTTGCTGAATATCAGCGGCGGAATGATTGCTTTGATAATCAACAGGTATCGTCAACAAATCTTCAAGTTTAGCACGGCGCTTGCCCATAAGAGATTTTTGCACATCAAACACATCTACCTGATGGTAATGCAAGGCATGAAGTGTTGCCGCAGTAGGTGATGGCACCCAAGCACAATTCGCACCTGCCTTAACATGGCCAATTTTCTGTTCAATCATTGCGCCCATCAGATCAGGCATGGCCCACATTCCTTTGCCGATTTGTGCCTTGCCAGACAGACCGCAAGCAAGACCAATATCAACATTCCAATCTTCATAAGCGGCAATCCACGTGGTGCCTTTCATTGCTGTTTTGCGGATCATGGGGCCAGCTTCCATGGCGGTATGAATCTCATCCCCTGTGCGATCAAGGAAACCCGTATTAATAAAAACCACGCGAGAGGAAGCAGAACGAATACATTCCTTTAGATTAACGGAAGTCCGGCGCTCTTCGTCCATAATGCCAATCTTGATAGTATCAGCCGGTAGGCCAAGAACACGTTCGACATGAGCAAAAGTCTCATTTGAAAATGCAACTTCATCAGGACCATGCATTTTTGGCTTAACAATATATATTGAACCTGTGCGGCTGTTGCGATATTTGCCCTGACCTTTGAGATCATGAATAGCAATAGCGGAAGAAATAAAGGCATCCATAATGCCTTCAAAAAACTCATTGCCATCATGATCTAGGATGGCAGGATTAGTCATCAGATGACCAACATTCCTTACCAGCATCAAGGAACGCCCTGGCAAAACCAGAGGCTTGCCATCAAGCCCTTGAAATTCACGGTCAGGGTGAAGTTCTCTTTTCATGACTTTGCCATTTTTTTGAAAACTTGCGGTCAGATCGCCTCTCATTAACCCTAGCCAGTTGCGATAGGCATCAACTTTATCTTCGGCATCAACGGCGGCGATGGAATCTTCAAGATCAACAATCGTAGTTAATGCAGATTCAATCACCACATCATTAATCCCGGCCTTATCCGTTGATCCGATTGTCCCGTTGCGGTTGACAATAAGTTCAAGATGAAGTCCGTTGACCATGAATAAAAGCGATGAGGGGTTAGCGGCATCCCCTAGCCATCCACGAAATTGGTTTGCTTTCGCAAGGGGTGCTGATCCCCCCTTTTCAAGGCTTGCCACCAATTGACCATCAGTGATGACGTAATGGGTGGTATCATGGTGACTGGCCTCTTTCAGAGGAATAACCTGATCAAGATGATCGCGCACTGTTGCGATGACTTTATCCCCACGGACTTTATCATATCCAGAAGCGATATTATCCTCATGAGGGATTGCATCTGTGCCGTAAAACGCATCATAGAGACTGCCCCAACGCGCATTAGCAGCATTAAGAGCAAAGCGAGCATTCAACACAGGGACAACAAGTTGAGGCCCTGCCACTGAGGCCATCTCTTCATCAACATTGCTGGTCGTAATCTCAAAATCAGGTCCTTCAGGAACCAAATAACCGATGTCTTTTAGAAACGCGGTATATTCCCCGATATCATGGGTTTTTCCGCGCTGAGCAATAAACCAGTCATCAATTTTTTTCTGAAGCTCTGCGCGAAGGGCAAGCAAGTCACGGTTTTTAGGAGAAAGTACCGCTGCGGATTCTGATATACCCTGCCAGAAATGATCAGCAGAAATGTCAATATCTGTTAACACTTCATCATTTACGAAATCATAAAGCTTTTTATCAATCTGAAGCCCGAATGAGGTTACCCGATCTGTCATTCTAATCTCCTTAGACTTATCAATACGGATGCTTATAGCGAGTTCAAGATGTTGTGGCAATTCCTTTGCGGCGCATGACCTCAGCTAAAGCCATCGCAAATCCAATGGAAAACCACATAAAGCAATTATGCCATTGACCAAAAAAATCAGCGTTTGTTTGTGGCATCAAAACCACAAAAGGAATAACCCATGGTCTTATGCCTTGCATCCAGCCACTTGTGATCATCTTGCCTCGCCCTGCGAAAAGGATAGATATAACCATAATCACCCCGGCGATAAGGGTAAACACTCCACCTTCAGCCATCATTTGGATGTAAAACTGATGATTATGCGGATGGCACCCACTTACTCCTGGTAGTATATCAACATAATCTGGAAGGTTAGGGCAGATAGAGCGGAATGTTCCAACGCCTATGCCTGTCCATGGATATTCCATAGCGGCAACAACACCAGGACGAACCGAAGCCCAATATGCGGAGTTGAAATAATCGCCAACCTGATTTCCAGTATCAACAAATGTCCTGATAAAGACCGTATCCCCTTTGATTAAGAAAATGAATGCTGTGCCTATGATGCCCAAAACCGCATAAGCTAGAATTTTTTGCCAGCCAGCATGGGAAAACACAGCTGATAGAATAATTGCCATTCCCATAACACCGGTGTTCATTCTCTCGCCGGTTAAAAGGGTCATGACCAAAACCCCAAAGGGGATAAGACCGATGAAAATCCCCCGAACAAACGGTGCACGCATGG
>Ga0181605_10005083_pt1 | contig 10188 bp, 16 predicted proteins | sample 041ome_11_FD_148676 | JGI IMG/M metagenome (GOLD analysis project Ga0181605, IMG submission 148676) | Coastal salt marsh microbial communities from the Groves Creek Marsh, Skidaway Island, Georgia - 041411US metaG (spades assembly) | ecosystem: Environmental > Aquatic > Marine > Intertidal zone...
GGTTAATAGTTGCTAACGCAACCGTGTCCGGCTCGAAAGTAAGTAGTGTCGAAATTGAAATGCCACCAAGTTTCTTGGAGCATCCCAACATAGAGATCAACGTAAAAGACTTCGGAACAGTTACAGCCGATATAGCATTCGGCGGTTGCTATTTTGTAATCGTTAATGCTGAACAGTTGAATCTGCATATCTGCAATGAAAACGCACAGAAATTAGTGCAGTTAGGAAAAGCAATCAAAGAAGCAGCATCCACACAAATCAAAGTAAAGCATCCAGAAATACGCGAACTAAACCAAATTGAATACACGATGTTTGTAGAGCATTCTTTACCCAAAATAAAAACATCGACTATTCTTTACCCGGGAAGAGTGGATCGCTCACCGTGTGGTACTGGAACGGCTGCGCAGTTAGCAACCTTGGTTGCGAAAGGAGAACTGCAGAGCAATCAAGAACTTATCTCGGAGTCAATCATTGATGGCAAGTTCTATGCAAGGGTGAAAGATAAAGTGAAATGCGGAGAAAGAGACGCGATTATTCCCGCCATGCGAGGAAGGTCATGGGTATACGGCAAATCACAATTTTTTATTGACCCTACTGATCCGTTTTTATCCGGATATACACTGAGTGATACTTGGTAGGTTTTGAGTAACCAATTCATATTAACAACAAGACACAACAAAAGCGTTCATGCAGATCGGACTGATTGCTACTGATGTAGCCAGCTTAGTCACGCTGGCTAAGTTTTGTCCGATCAAGTTCAGAGTTCCGTAAGGTAAGAGAGGTTTATCTATAAAATTAGGCTAACTATTTAGTGCCAACACAAGGAGACTTTGTGTTTCCGAAAAAACAAACGGTAGCATCTGTTGTTTTCCAATGCAAAATTATTTGCTGTAGCTTCCTGTTCGCAGCAAATATCGTGAGGTCAGACTACGCTATCCCAGCATCCCATCTGGCCTCACTTTTAACGGGTATTTTATCAAGCAATTTGTATGTTATGAGGGTTTATTCTTCCTCAGAGAAATGCAAAGCTAGCGAGGTAGCCAGTACTTACTGTTGTATTCATTTGTCATTGTTCTTCGGTTCTTGCCAATTGTTTGTTGCACAAGTGCCAAGAGGAGTGGGATTAAATGAATAAGAAACTTAGCAGTTACGAAAAAACGGAATTAATCTACAAACAAATTCTTGCTGATGAAGAAAACGAGAAAGCAAAAAAGGTCAAGCGACTGCGCTATTTAAGACTTTCTCAGACATCTTCAGGCAGCTCTAATGAGTAGAAAGTTCACACTAATCATTGCAGTAATTTTAGTACTCCTACTCATAAAAGAATACTCAAGAATTTTCGCTGGACCGACATTGTAATGGGCACCTAGAGCCGCAGTGCGATGGATAAGATTTGTCCGATCATGCTGTGATCTTTCTGTTAGGATATTTTGATTGAACGGTGTTAGCTTTTTAGAAAAGGGAGTTTTACGATGAGCTACACACGAATGAATTATATCAAGTACGTGTCTGAAGAAATTGCAGATGAACTCGAAAAACATTACACGGTTAACGGCCCGAAAAACTTTCCAGACGCGCTCTGTTTGGTATTTCTACGCACAGGTCCAACAACAGCAACTCTGACTTCCGTTTATCCCAGTAAGGCAGCATATGACCGCGCAACTGAGCAGCGTAAAAAAGCAATGAAAAGTCACGAGGGCAAAATTAAATCTGTAAAAACAGAAGAAGGAATTGCATCGACTTTTGTTGTGAAACAATCTCCACCTAAAATCGATAAGATGTTTGATCGCACAATGTTTCGGTCAAATTCATTTAAGTGATTTCAGTAAAAGGTGTTAGCGTTTACTCAGCCAACACAAGGAGACTGCCGCGTAAGCGTGGTTGTATTCACCCATTTGAGTAATTCAGAATGCACAATTTCGATGCGTTGAGCTAACGCCTTGGTGTGTTCCTTACCTATCGCACATCGAGGCACCTAATTTGCCGCCGTCGTCTTCTTTCTATTGGTGGCAAACATTGTGAGGTCAGCGTCTACGCCAACGGATTTGCTGGCCTCACTTTTTTCCTGCACCAGAGAAGCCGAAGTAAGCACCAACAAGTGCCGATAGTGATCCATACATCATCATCAGCACGGCATCTGCTTCGGCCATTCTGGCGGGGTCTATTAAGACTGCAATCGTAGACACAATCATCATACCAAGCGCAGTCCACGCCATACGACGCTTATTGACTTGGTATGCTTGCTTATCAGGGATCAGTTCGTTCATAGGTCAATCCATCCTTTGTAGTAGAGCCACGCCCCTGCTCCGCTGACCGCCGCAACAATGAGAAGCAGTACAGCAAAGACGGTCATTATCATTTCAGCACGTTCTTCGGCCTCTAACTGCGCCTGCCGCTCTGCCTCCTTGCGTTGTGCAATAACTTCACGGCGTATCTTCAGCAGCTCCTGATAAGCGGAAAACCCTTTGGTGTTGACGATAAACTCACGCAGTTCAGCTTCAGCAGTCTTTGCGTTCTGCGCTTGCGTCCACGTAGCCATCGCCTCTTCGTTAGCTGTAGCAAAGATGCCGTTCTTCTTTTTAGCGTGGGCTTTCTTTGCACCGTCGGTGGCATCAAAAAACCCAGCGATCTCTTTAGACAGATTGTGCAGTTGCTTACCTGCAGCCACACCTGTCTTGATCGCCGCCAATGCTGTTAGCGGGTCCATGGGGTCACCTATTTTTGATTTTTTGACGAAATTTTGCTAAGGTGTGCGAAGTTGGAGTTCGCAATGCTCAAAACACTAACAATTCTAGGTGCCAGCAATACTCTTGTTTTCGGGGTACTAACTCTCTTTGCCGATAGCGATAAGTTCGCAAACAATTTGATTGCAACAATGATCTTTGGAGCGTTCACCTCAATCTTAGTGACAACCAAAATGATGTCATCGAATAGAGAAAACGTTGACTTAAGCAAACAATCTTGGCCCAACGATGTCGGTGGTGGAAGCGGGTTTTAAGGCATCCGTGTCAGCACCATCACCAGCATTGCGATGCCGTTAGCAGGTCGGTCTTTTCACTTATTTTTTACAAATGGTATGTTTTGTGCTAAATAATCAGTACAGGATGGCGGCCTCTGCTGAACCGACAATCCAGAAGATGTCCTAGTGTATCCCCAAGTGGTCCAAGTATACCGCCATCCTCCTACGGCATCCGCGTTAGTAACCTTCGACGGCGACCGTCGCATCATCAATAGCCCGCACCTCAAAAGATGCAGACTGCCGACTTTCTCGGTTGTCCATATTATGTTCCTCTAAATGTTTAGAAATTTAAGTCGTTAAGACTTATATGGTGCGGCGAAAGCCGTCCTATATTTGCCTTTGCGTGGGTTGATCACTCCACCGTGTCAGCTCACGCATTGGCACACTGCCATTGTGTCGCAGTGTAGTTATTGATCTCATTTTAAAACCAAGCCGTACAATTAAGCACAACATACTCCCTATTTGTTGTTTGAACTTGGGGTGAGGCTCCTGTTAACGTTGGCTACGAAGAAACTTCCTCACCCACATTTTCTTGGCTTAAAATCGGTACTGTTGCACCTTGGATCATCAAATCATCGCCAGCAGGTAAAGGTTCTAAGCCTTCCTTTTCGCGCACTTCGTTCGGTGTTTTAATGCCGTTCTGAATTGCAGTCGCGTGGGCTTCCATACGGGTCTTAAGGTCACCGCGAAGCAGGCTATCCACGTTAAAGCGGACTTCCATGTCACTCTCACGGCCAAATAGTTTCAGGTTCATCTCTTGTTCTGTCTGTTCAATCCACCGACGCAGCGTGTGCTTTACGAAATGCAAATCCTGTTGCTCCACATTGGAGTATGTTCCATCGCTCAAATCTTGGATGAAAACTGGCGGCAATGAATAGATACGCGCGATTTGTTCGATACAGAATTGCTGCAACTCTAAAAGCTGCATCTGCTCTGGGGAGAACCCAACAGATCGTAGTTCGTGACCTGCAGGTAAAGCCATGACTGGCAGCCCTTCCCGCGCTAGCTTCGCAGTCGTTGCCACGACATCCTCGGACGCCCGCTGAGCTGCTGCACCGCTTTGAAATGGCCCTTGCAGTACCGCTGGCGGAATGCCACCAGACTGGAAGGCTTTGGAGCCATAGCGGGCTGATGCAATAGCCAAACCAATGATGTCTTTATTGGCCATGATCGGGCCACGTATATCGATCTGATTATGCTTCTGCATAAAGGTCAGATCAATGACCTCTGAGGCTTGATAGACGCGGCTTTTACTGCGGTAAGTTTTTGTTGGAAACTCCGACGTCATAACTTCTTGAACATGCAGATCAGCAGGATCAAGCGGAACGAGATCGGTAACATCACCGCGACCATTACGAAGTATAAGAGTAACTGAGCGTCCACCTGTTAAGGTTTGCTCATAGCTGTACTTGCGCCACTGAAACGATGATGTCGTTGGATTGATTGCACGGTTAAGCCACGTGCCAATACCGTCAGTAACACGCTCGTTTCCGCGATACACCTCAAGCGGCAAGCTGGCCAAGGTGCCTGAAATAAAATTGACCGCTGCCCAAACAGCAGGAACACCAAGGGCAGTGTCAATTTTTACCGTCACACCTGACGTCGAATGGAAGTCTCCCCAGCCCATCAGGTGCAGAAAGTTGTCTGCCGAAACAGGCACAGTTGGGTTTTCGAGTGACCGCGCCTCAGCTTTTTTAAAGTTGTCAAACAGACCCATGCTGTGGTTTCCTTGATCTATGGAAATTCTGCGCAGAGCCTTGATTGTTGCGTTGTGGGCATACCTTGTGTTCACATATATTCTGCCGTTTGGCGGTGTAGTTATGATGCAAGGGATCGACGAAACAAATCGCTCTGAACTCTATTCAAGTTTCGGCATCACGATTGCGATAATCGTAGCCTTTGGATTGATTGGCAATTTACTTATTAACTGGATTTTCAAACGGCCTACGGAAGACTAAACAGCCAACTTGAAGTCTGGATCATCCCACGGCGAGGTTGGCTGTATTAAGTCGTCCGCACTCATGCACCCTAACGCCATTGCAAGCGCAACCAGTCCGTCGATCTTGCTGTTGCTGCAACAACACATACATTTTTCTCAAATTTTTATAGATATGATTTAAGTACAAAAATGTGCTAATCAGAAAAAAATAAAAAATATAAATTGAGGCAGCCCATTGACTTTTATAACGCAGAAATTGCGCACTGTTAGGCTATTAGATTTAGCTAATACGCAGAGTTTCACTAATCCAAGATTGCAACGCTTTGCCTTGGCATTTATTGTGTTGTTTCCTGAATTACCAATATTTGTTTGGTACCTAGCGACGCATGTTTAACAACAATTAAACTGCTAACTTGTAGTCAGGATCATGCCACGGCAACGTCCGCTGTATCAAGTCGTCTGCGCTCCCGTCTTAAAAGTTGTCAAACAGACCCATGGTGTGGTTTCCTGTGCTTAAGGAGTTTATAATGAGATTGATTTTATTTTTCGTGCTTGCGTTGATTTCAGTAAGCCAAACCGCCGCCGCAAGATCGTACACTTGTGAAATGCAGAGCGCGATGCTCTACGAAGCAGACGGTGAACCCAAAAAATGGCAGGTGACGCTCTCCCAACAGGTGATGTGTTCTTAACCGTTAATGAAGATACTTTGGCAGTAAGCATGCCCAACCAAGCACCACAAATTTTTAACCTTTTGTTAAAAGAAGATTTAGGTGGTGGGTACTGGGCGCATTACAGCAGTGACACCGTGTACATGGTCAACTCCGTATTGCTATTAAATGATGACAGAGCCAAAAAGCTAGATGTTACAATGCTTGGTGGTAAATTAGATTTTGTCACGATGCTCGTTTTGCTCTGTCCACACTAAACAGCCAACTTGAAGTCTGGATCATCCCACGGCGACGTCGGCTGTATTAAATCGTCCGCACTCATGCACCCTAACGCCATCGCAAGAGCAACTAGCCCATCGATTTTTGAGTAGCTTTTTGCTTTGTGCAGCTTTCTGTTTCCAGCAGGATCGGATTGCACAACTGCACCCGCCGCACACATGTTTAAGATCGGGTTTCCGCCATGGTGTAACTTCCGTTCCGCAACTAAGCGTCCCAATTTATCTACCGCAGGCGACATATCACGAAACCCCTGCCCGAATGCTTTCATCGGTATCTGCGCACCAATGTTATCCAGCTCGCGCTGGAAATCGTTGATGCGCCAGCGGTCATACGCAAGCAATTGCAGGTCATAAGTTTCAGCAAGTTCCGCAACGGTCTGTGCCACAACAGCAGGCTGAATGACTGGCCCATCTATTGTGTGCAGAAATCCTTCGTCGGCCCAAAGATCATAAGGCGTTTTCTCCGCTTGGGATTTATCACGCAGCCCATCAGACGGAAGGAAAAAATGAGGCTGTATGTGAAACTTGTCCGCTTTGGGAAAAACTAAAACGAGAGCCGTGAGGTCACGGCTAGCTGACAAGTCCAATCCTGCGAAGCAATAATCTCCGTGCTCGACGTTGGGAGACGCGTTGTTGGCCTCCCACTCTGCCCGAGAAAGGAATGGCGATTGCGCCTCGATCCGTTGGTTAAGGTATAGCCAACGGAAACTGTTGGCCTTTGCTGGGAGCCGTTCGGCCTGTGCAGCAAAGTCTTCAATATCTGTTTGTGATCTAAACTGCGCCATAGCGGGGTTCGCAGCCGCCCATGCTTTGCGGTCTGACAGTTCGCAATCTTTTGGCGCGGTGTAGAGATGCGACACGATACGTGGATCAGCTGAGTTTGCGGCATCGTCTAACCACAATGAGAATAGGTCACCGTCCGTGGCGGCTTGGGTGCTGATGGCAATCAACAGGGGCTGATGATGCGCACCTTGCGCCGTTTCAATAGCCTCCACGAACGGATCGTGAGGACCACGCACCTGCCCGACTTCGTCAAGCACGGCTAAGGTAGGGGATAAGCCATGCGCGGTCCCCGCTTCAGCAGAGATTGCTTTATATTCAACGTTACAGGGCAAACCGACCAATGACTTCTGACTTGGGACAATACGCACAATTTTTGTTAGCTCATCCGACAGTCTGACCATCTTTTCAGCAAGTTTGAAAACCAAAGACGCCTGATCGCGTGACCGCGCACCGCTGATGATCTGGCTGTTCTGCTTGGCCTCTGGCCCCACCAAGTGAGCAAGGACGATAGCTGCAATCAGTGCCGACTTACCGTTTTTCCGAGCCACCGAAAGATAAGCGCGGGACGTGCCAGCTGGATTATCGTATACGTCGAGAACAAACTTACGCTGAAAGTCTAACAACTTTATCGGCTGGCCAACTTTGCTACCTTCTGGGATCAAGCAGTAGCGTTCGATGAACTGGCAAACCTTTTCTCCGCGTGTCGTCATTTTTATGGTATCTTCCTATCAGACAGTAAGGAACACTTTCATGCCAGAGATCAGACGAACAATAACGAACACATTTAAAGATGCTCAAGAGTGTGAAATGTTTATAATTATACTTAAGCAAAAATGGTCTGAATTTGATGGAAAGCTAAGTGATAAGTTTACCGTCGAAATTGCCACAGATGTCGCTGATCCGTGTAGGCATACTGCCTATTTAACAGCTCAGTCTGTTGAAGATTTTAAAATTGTTGACGAATGGGCAAAGAGAGAAGTGATCCCATTACGCGATAAGTTAGCTCCCAAAAGTAATACTTTCACTTGTGAACTGTATGCTAGCTTTGAGTTCGGCGGAGATTAACTTACTGCGGCCTAGCGATCAAATCGTCTGCTTCGACCTTTGCAATCGCTGAACGTGCTTTCGTTTCTAGCTTTGCAAAGCCATTGAGTGTTCGGGGATCGGAAGCAGTTTGGTTGAGGGACATGCTGCGAATGACCGCAAGCTGCCTTCGTTCGAGTGTATCAATGACCGACAACAGCGGATTAGGGATTGGTGTCCCACGCTTGTTTTCGACCATCATTCCGACTTCGTCTAACTCTGTTTGAGCAGTACGAATATCGGCTTCCATGCGCACTATTTTAGCCAGCAAGATTAGATCCATATCGCGCCAATCTTCGCGTGCGCGGGCGCGTGAAAACTGATGCCAGATTATACGCTCTAAATCTGTTCGCAGTTCGATCCCATCAGGTAACGGCACATCAGACATCATACCCGCGAAACCTTGGACAGCTGCAGTCGTGCTGGATTTATCTGTTCGACGTTTCTGCGACATGGATAATTGTGTCCGATTTTAATGTTAAAATATTGGGCAGATATTGACGAAGACCGCACAAAATTAAGGCATAACTTTGATTAAAACTGGACAAAGCACGTTTATATTTGACCAAGCGGTAAAGTTTGATTGACCCTAGGGAAGCCAACACAAGGAGAACGTTATGTCAGAGTATGATCCCGATTTTATCGGGCCGATCAGGGCACCCGACTATCTGCCCCATGAATTTCAAATTATCTTCATACGCTCTGTGCTGAAGAATTGGATGCAACCAGAAAAAGAACACTTCGCGTATCGCGATGATGTGCGTTTCTAGCTAAAATTTCCGTAAACGCAGAAAAAGACGAGAGTGGACGCCGGTTTGTCCGTAACTTGTATTAGTGATTGACCCACCCCCCATCACAGATATTCTAAATTTGTAATTGGAGATCATTATGTCTACACAAGAATGCGTTTTAACATCCACTAACATTGTTACCTTTGCTTCTCAGCAAGATTTGAATATCTGGTCTAATTTTTGGCACACACGCGACCAAGAGTTTTTTGATGACTTGCGTGAAAAAGGTTGCATACGATTGGTGAGAGGTAAGGTTTGGAATAAGGAAAATCTAATCAAAATCTCTCACCAATATGAATATTCCAGTGCAGAAGCATACACTGCTTGCCAAGAGGTCATTCAACAATGGCAAAAGCGTGATGACTTCAAACAAATGGTAACATCTTTGAATGTCAAAATTGAGGCATTCAGAAGTGCAGTTGTAGCAGAGTTTACCTAACAATTAACACAACACTAGAGGAGGCCAACATGTCTAAAGTTGTAACTATCGTGACCTACAAAGAGATCATTGATGAAGGAAAGTTAGCTGCTTACGCGGCTATCGCACCAGCTACAGTACAAAAATATGGTGGTCAATTTTTGGCGCGTGGTTATCCAGTGGCACTGCGAGAAAGCGGGCAACAAGAGCGTACTGTTGTAGGTGTATGGGAAAGCCTCGACGTCGCATTGCAGTGGTATGAAAGCCCAGAATATCAGGAATGTTTAAATGTTCTGGGGGACGGTGCAGTACGCGATATTAAGTTTCTAGAGCATATTTAATTGACACTTGGATGCCTTGGATCGATAGGCCAACCGTCTGCGCCTATCGTTGCGTCGTAACCCAGTGCCTCAGTCGATTGGATGTCGCCACGACAAGAACGTACCTGTGCAGCAATTTATTGATCGTGGCATCAACGATATTGAACAGATCAAATCAAAATCACGTTGTTCCCACTGTGGCCATCGTGGCGAACCAGAGATCGTGATTTATTTTAGAAACAAACAAGACGTGGAGCGAACGTCTGAAAAAGATGTGTGACGACTGGGAGTTCAGCAGCCGCCACACAGGGAAACGACCCAATGGGTGTCAAGGTCGTGTATCGAGCAGATGAAAGGTAAGATCGATCCGAGCATAGGATTTCCAATCTTAGTGAAAATCTCAGGATAATCTCACGTTTTATCAACCCCCCAGTTGCGATAACTGCGAAATTTTTTCCCAGATGTCTGAACACGCCTGTTTTTGTGCGTTCCAAAGCTGCTGATAATTCAGCCCCAAGCGATCCCGAATGGCCCTTGGCCGCATACCGCTGGCCTTTAAGTATATCGCCTTTTTCAATCGGTCGCGATCGCCCTTCTCCATCAAAGCCACGTGGTGCCACAACTCCAAGATCATCTCTGCCCGCGTGATCTGCTGCGCCGTTGGGCGTGGTGCTTTTGTTTCTGCGGATGGCAGATTTTCGATCTCGCCCTTCAAGTACGCGCTGACCAATTGCCATGCCGTGACCTCATCCACACCATCAGGCAGTGCAGACTTCTGTGGGTAACCAGACCGTGGCGGTGCGGCGTATGCCACCCGTGACACCGAAACAGCGTCTCGGAGCAACTCCCAAGCGATGTGGGTGCCATCGATGCGCGGTCCCTTTGCGAC
>Ga0181605_10005088_pt1 | contig 10185 bp, 10 predicted proteins | sample 041ome_11_FD_148676 | JGI IMG/M metagenome (GOLD analysis project Ga0181605, IMG submission 148676) | Coastal salt marsh microbial communities from the Groves Creek Marsh, Skidaway Island, Georgia - 041411US metaG (spades assembly) | ecosystem: Environmental > Aquatic > Marine > Intertidal zone...
GGCTTTTTTAATTATTCAAGGCTTAAATATTCGATTCCGTCCGATTGGATTTCATCCAATGAACGTCAACGTATTGCTTTTATTTATTTTTTATCCATCTACCATAAACAAGTAGTATAGTTAATTTTCGAAATATGTGGTAAGACCTATTTAGTGAAAGTGCATCAGAGAAAAATTGAGCTCTGTCGTCTTGTGTAATATAGAGTGGATCATCTGGGAAGTTTGGGTCAACTCCATTCTCAAGCATTTCTATCCTATGCATCTCTTCGTTCATTATACATTCTTCTAGTATTTTTTCTCGATAATTAAAAATTCTTGAATATTCTGTAGAAAAAAACATGAAGAGTATGAAGGATGTAATGATGGTTTTTGTAGCTATACCTAATACAATAAAAAATATAGCAAACAATATGATCATCTCTGATTTCACGAGTCTGCAATAGAAAGGTAATTTCTCGAATAAATAAGAGGTTTTCTTATGAGAATCCATTTTATCGAGGTAGTATTTTATTCCTTCATCCATTCTGAATTAGGTTAGAATTTCCAATTAATAGGTTTATCGGGTCCTGTTTCATTATAATCGTTCGTATTCCATGAGTATTCACGGTATGCACCTAGTCGATATTGAAGTTCTGGGGTTTTATATATTTCCCATGATACTTTGATTACCCGATTTATCAGATTCTCCCCTGTTCTGTTATCTATTATATGATTAAGTGTAACATTAGGAATATCTGATAATAATTTTTGACTTTTATGAATAGGGCATGCGAGTATATGAGAGGCAGCCCAGCCCGCAAAATAACGTTCGATAAGTTTGGGTCCTTCAGTAGGCTTAATCCAAACACCAATAGCATGTTCATACTTTTTATCGAACTCTATTTTCTCCATTAATTCCTTGTGGTTGTATCTTTCAGGTTGATTTTCATTTGGATCATCTGCCTTCATGGCAGAGCCAATTTTCATATTCAGTATCTCCTCGAAAGCATAGGTTACCAATTTATTTATTTGGGGATTTGAGTTTATAGTAACTGCTATTAGATAATACCTGTTATGTAATTCTCTAATTTGTAAGGGAAAGACTCGGTGCAATTTGTCTTCATTTTTATTGGGTTGATGAACCCCATAATAGTTGAATTCAATACCCACTCCTTGTATCATATGCCCAATTATTTCTTGGGTTAATTTTAAAACCTTTGGATCATGGGTGATATTAGTAGAAGTGAATTCAAATACGTTGTTTAATTCATCCAAAGTTTTCATGTTTGCAGCATACTTTTGCTTGAGTTTTTGGACGGTGTCTTCTACATCTGGGAGATTTCTAAAAGGTTCAAATAGTTTGGTTAATACTGGAATGTGCCTACAATCGGTTTCGCCATAATTATGTAAATCATCATAATCTATTCTGTACACGCCTTCTCTTGTGAATTTAAGGGGTAAATTAACCCCTAGTATTCCATCCTTTAATGCTTTAATATCTGCATCGATAGTTCTATTTGATGCTTTGAATTTCTTATTGACTTCTATAATTAAATCATTTAAGTTGTACAGTTTATTACTAATTAAGTCCATAATTAGTTGGCATCTTTGGATCTTCTCTTCGTTGCTGCGTGGCATTGTAAGGCGAAGGTAGTAAATTTTCCCAAACGAAATTAAATAAATGCGCCAATAATGCGCTGAAAAAAATAATAATTGCGCTGGTATTGCATGAGCCCTACTTTTGTAGTCATCATTTTGAGTTCAAATGAATAATTTATTTAAAATAGACAAAGTTGGCGACACATATATTCAGCAGGGTGAGTTATCCAAAAGGAATGAAATAACCATTGAGCAGTTTTCCCGTGAATTGGAGCTGGACTACAATGAAATGTTGGTGTTATCGGCAATAGTGGCATCACATCAACGAGATAACCACCAATCATTTAGAAGTTTAATTAAGTTATTCCCTGCAAAAGAGTTTGGAAATGATATGGATGAAATATTAACCAAGCTCAAGCAACTGGGATTTGTAGAAAAAACTAATTCGGGAAATGCCAGGAGAGGGGATCTTTATCCTACCCAAAACCTCATTGGTTATTTGAGCACGGGTAATCGAAGCTTCCTTGTTACTGCTAAGCTTACCCCAGTTGAGCTATTAATAAATATTTGCATGCAATGGTTTGTAGATAGGGGACCCCGTAATCTTCCCAATCCATTAAAAACATTATTGGAGTATCGCGAGAATCCATTAATTAAATGGATATCTCGTATTTCTCCTGATGTAAATGAGCAGTGCGTAGTTCTGCTTACTTTGGGTTATCAGCTGCAGAACGATGAACCGATGCCACTAGAAGATGCATTTGATATTATATCTGATCAGCCGTTGAAGAAAAAACAGTTAGAGCTATTATGGAAACAAAAAGATTCATCATTATTCACACCAAAGACCCTTCAAAGAACTTCACTTAACAGTAATGAGATAGAACTGACGCCCTTCTTTGTGAGAAAATGGATTCCTAGTTATTTAATCCCAAAAAAGGGACAAGCGGAAATAAAAAGTCAATTCTGCAAAGTGTATACTCATTGTTCAATTTCAACAGTGAATTTGATTTACAATACAGATTTTGAGAATGAAATGAACCGGATTTTAGAAAATTTATCTGATTCCGGATTTGGAGCTTACACAAATAGGTTAAAACAACAAAATCTTCCTAATAACCTATCGGTTATGTTGTACGGAAAACCGGGAACTGGAAAAACCGAGTTGGTCAAGCAAATGGCACGATTAACAAGAAGACATTTAATAATGGTAGACCTGTCTAAAGTCAAGAATTTTTACTGGGGAGAAAGTGAAAAAAACATAAGTAGAATTTTTAATGAAATCATTTATATGAAAAAACAATTACAAAAAGAGCCCATCGTATTATTCAATGAGGCCGATGGATTTTTCCATCAAAGAGGTGCTGGATCTTCCAATATGGGATCCACGGAAATCGCAATTACCACCTTATTCTTAAATGAGTTGGAACAGTTTGAAGGCATTGTGTTTGCTACGAGCAATCATACCAAAACTATGGATGAAGCTTTTGAGCGCCGATGGACCATTAAATTGGAAGTCCCACATCCAGACGCTAGGATTAGAACTCAAATTTTATATAAAAAGTTAACCGGGATGATTTCCTATAGAACGGCAGAGATTTTAGCGAATAAGTACAACTTTTCTCCAGCGCAAATAGATAATGTAAAAAAGAAGTTATTGCTGATGGATCAAGGGGAAATTAATTCTGAATTAATAGAAAAATACTTGATTCAGGAAATTTCAAGTTGGAATGGTGAAAGAAAATCAATAGGGTTTAATACAAAGTAATATGACAAATAAAATTAAAGTTATTTCAAGATCAATGATTGACCTCTATTGTGAGTGTCCGCGATGTTTTTTCTTAAGTTTTGTGGAAGGGATTAAACGCCCGCCAGGATACCCATTTACATTAAATGCTGCAGTAGATAAACTAACCAAAATGGAGTTTGACCATTACAGGAATTTGCAAATTTCTCATCCAAAGTGCGGTACGGAAGGTTTGTCGGTGGTTCCTTTGGAACATCCGTTGATGGGCACTTGGCGTAATAACTTTCGAGGTGTAAGAACCTTAAAAAGAGGAAGGATAATATCAGGTGTAGTAGACGATATCTGGAGAAATACACAAACGGGTAATTGGCATGTGGTAGATTACAAAGCAACGGCTAAAAAGGATCCAGTAGTTGAATTGGATGAAAATGCCCCTCACCATGAAGCATACAAGCGCCAATTGGAAGTGTATAGTTGGTTACTAGCTGAAAATGGCTTTCCAGTAGACAAAATTGCTTACTTATATTATTCAACAGGAAACAATACCCTCCCAAATTTTAATGATAACCTGCAATTTGAGACTCACATTATCCCAGTAAATTTAGATTGGAATTGGGTAGACCCCACCTTAAATGCCATGATTGATCTTATTGATGAGGTGGATCCTCCTGCAGAGTCCGAAAACTGCAATTATTGTAAATATTTTAAGCAAAGAACACAATTAATGGAATTAGTAAATTATGATTAATACAGAAGATTTAAAACCGAAAATTGGGGATTTTGTATATCCCATCAGAGAGTATTTTCACGTTAGTAATTTCACAGACCCTCTTGCTTTTAGAGGCTTTCTGACCCATCCGTCTATCCCAGAATTCATGATAAATGAGTTGCGTAAATTGCAAAGTCCTGAGGATTTAGACGGGGCTATTATCGAGAAATTGGCACACATGGCAGCATTAAATCCTAATAACAGGCCAGATTCCTTTACTATTGGAGGTTGGGACATTGATTACAGCAAACGTCGTAATTATTGGTTAAACGAGTTTAGCAAAATACAGGAGGGCATTATGGAATCTGCAAGAAATAATTGGGAAATGGCCAATCGACGATTCAAAAAACTCGAGGATATTCTTGCTGTCGAAGATTTGGAAAACGATAGCGTTGAATTGGCTGTAGGAATGTATAAATTTGGATTGATATGAGTAAGAAAAATACGGCATTGCGATGGCTGAGGTGTTGTGGTCTCATACTTCAGAGCGCGGACGAGAAGACTTTTGGAATAAGTAATGAATTACTTAAAAGCAAACAAGTAAAATTAAAGGCTGTAGTTAAAAAATTGTCAGAATCAGTTGAAAAAATTAATTCTACTTACTTAGCTAAGTATAAGGGAATCACGGTTAAGGCTATTTTGATAGGAGAAAATTGTATCAGTATAGATACGCATTGGCTTTTAACCACTAACCATTCAGGATTTAGAGGGATTATCATGAAGTTTATTGAGGAATTATCAAACAATGATGGATCGGAGCTGGAAAAGCAATTAGTTGGGAAGCGTATTCTTGTCACAGATTGCATGAAATTTGTTTTAAGTCCCACCACTTATAAGAAACGAGAAGTATGGAAAAAAGTATTCAATGAAGGGTTCGAGGATTGGAGACAGAGTTTGCCTGAAATTGGTGAAGATTTAACAGTTGGGTTTGCTTACAAAAGGGTGTTCGATAGGTTTACGCAGAATGATAATGGCAAAAAATGGTTAGAGGATAATAAAGCTAGCAGCATTACATATTACAATGCTCAGACCCACAAATGGATAACAATAACACCCAAAAATGAAAAAAATTTTACTGTCGGTGATTTTTAACCATATAAAGGTCTCAAAGCCCCAATAAATTATTTTCATTTACCCTCTATTTCGAAAATAATTTGACTATAGTTAAAGTTGATTTCAGATTTTCGCGACTACTTAAATATTAAATTTCTCCACAAAGTATTTCCTTAATTGAACTTGGCAACTGTTATTTTGAGTGCAAAATCTGCCCAAGGATTTGGAATTGAATCTTAACAATTCCTTTAAATAAAATATTTATATTCGAGAATGAGATTGTTTCTCCTTGTATTGACATTCTTTAGTTTCAGTTATTGTTCTTCCCAAACAATTGGCAGCAATTTCCATGCGCGCCAAGGCACCACTTATCAGATAATATCGAGTATTGGCCAGCCATACGCATCGCACATTCAATCGTTTGGCTTTAATAACAACTTAAATCAAGGTCAGATTCTCCCGAAACTTGATCCGAACGTGATAGAGCAAGTGACGCTGAGGGTTTTTCCAAACCCCGCTCGAGAAGTTATTCATATCCAATTTTTAATGGATCAAGGGATTCGAGTCATTGAAATTAGAGATATCAAGGGCAGGATAATCTTAAGTGAAAGTTTTGAGCGCCCACAAAAGGAAATAGTTAAAAACATCAACCATCTACATCCAGGCATATACACCATTACTGGAACTTCTACACATGGACAGAGATCCGTTTCTAAGATTTCTAAAGTCAAATCCATACACCAACCTTAATCTAATGAAATATTTATTCTTCTCAATTGCGGCATTATGGTCGCTAGTACCCCAAACAGTGCAAGCCCAATCTGTTGGTGCTAGCATACAAACCGGGATTTATTCTCCCAATTACACCGACCCAAGTGGAGTAAAACAAGAAGTCGCAGGAAAAGGCTTTTTGAGTTTAGGTGCTATGTATGAGATCAAGTTTGGCAATTCTGGGAAAATCGTTGTACCTGTGATTCTATCGTATAGTCGTTTTGGAACGGAACAGAACTTTGCTGAAAATCAAATCATGACCCATGATGCCAACGCCGTTTCCTTGGGTGGAGGCATTAAATATTTCATGAAGGAGGACCATACAACGTTTCGGCCTTTTGTGGGTTTATTACTCAATTATGAGGCCCTTTTAAATTCTACTTATTACTATGATGCCCAACAATCTGGAGACTTAGATTGGAATTCTAATTTATATGCTCAATTACAAGTTGGGGTAGGAATTGAAACCAGCTCCAATACGCGATTAGATGTTTATGCTGTCTTCAGTCCGGGATTATTGAATCGGGTGGATAAAGACATCTATGGAACCTACCAAGATCAGATTGTTGGACTTGGTGTAAACATGTTGTTTAACTAATAAAGACCAGTCACAATGAAAAAAATATACAGTTATTTATTGATGATGTTTTCCATGACGGCAGTCATGGCACAAAGTTTCCCAGCAGATGGTATCGGCTACCAAGCAATGCTGAGCGAATCAAGTAAAATCACTTATGGAACGACATTAACGAATGTACCGGTTGCCAATAAAGACATCCAAGTCCGCTTTGAACTCATTCAAAGTGGCGGGGTTATTTTAACGGACGAACACAGACTCACCACTGATGTGAACGGAATATTCTCATGTATCATAGGAACAGGGAATGTGAGTCCTGTTGGTCAAAGGTTAAGCGATATCAATTGGGGCGCAGATTCTGTATTGGTACGTGTAAATATTGATCAGGGAAAAGGTTTTGAATTATTCTCTGAGCAAAAGCTATGGAGTACGGCCTATTCGCAATTTGCAAACGTTGCACGATATGCCAGTTCGGATAATGATACCAGTGCAACCAATGAATTACAGTATTTGAATATTATCGGAGACAGCATCAAATTGACCAAGGTGTCCGGCGGTATTTCAATCAAACCACTGAATGATGCAATTGCTAAGAACTCGAACGACATTGCTTCTGAAAAAACCAGAGCAGAAAATGCAGAGCAATCTCTTCAAAACCAAATTACGAGTCTCGATAATGATTTGAAGACTTTGGGAGATGAGCTCGCTAATGCTAAGGATTCGATTAGCTCTAACCGTCAAAAAATTGATGATAACATAAACGAGATCTCAAAGAACCAAACCGATATTACCTCAAACAAAAACGACATTGATAAGAATACTAAAAATATCAGAAATAACACAAGTGATATAGCCGGATTGAAAGACTCTGTTACATCACACAGTACTCAAATCAATGGTAATATCACTGCGATTAATGCTAACAAAACGGATATAGCTACAAACAAAACCAATATCAGTACGAACACAAGTGAAATCGCCGGATTGAAAGACTCCGTTACATCACACAGGACTCAAATCAATGGTAATACGTCAGGAATCAATACTAACAAAACGGATATAGCTACAAACAAAACCAAAATTATTACGAACACAAGTGAAATCGACGGATTGAAAGACTCCGTTACATCACACAGGACTCAAATCAATAGTAATACTTCAGGAATCAATACTAATACAACTGATATAGCGACCAATAAAACCAATATCACTACGAATACAACAGATATCTCTAATTTAAAAGATTCAGTTACTACTCTTCGTGCGGATGTTAATACCAATACCGCTGATATTGCAACCAATAAAACTAACATCACTACAAACACCACTAATATTGCTAGTCTTGGAGATTCTATTACTGCATATAGAACTCAAATCAATAGTAATACCACTACAATTAATACGAATACAACAGATATATATACTAACACTGTTGGGATTTCTAATTTAGTTGATTCTATTACAGCACATAGGACTGAGTTAAACAACTTAAATCAAAATTTTGTGGATTTAACTACAAATCAAACAGTTGCTGGAGATAAAACATTTAGTAGCGATTTAACAGTAAACGGGTTAACGGTGGGTAGAGGCGGGAATGGTATTTCTTCCAACACCGCCACTGGTAATCAAGCCCTTTATTCCAACACAACAGGGAATTATAACACGGCTAATGGTTATCAAGCCCTTGAATGGAACACAACAGGTAGTTATAACACGGCTAATGGTTATCAAGCCCTTGAATCGAACACCACAGGGTATTACAACACTGCTAATGGTCACAGAGCTCTTCATTCGAACACCACAGGGAGCTATAACACCGCCAATGGTGTACAAGCCCTTATTTTCAACACCACAGGGAGCTATAACACCGCCAATGGTTATACTGCCCTTTTATCGAATACCACAGGTGATTTCAATACCGCCACTGGTAATTATGCCCTTTTTTCGAACACCACAGGGAGCTATAACACCGCTAATGGTTATAATGCCCTTTATTCGAACACCACAGGGCGCTATAACACCGCTAATGGTTATTATGCCCTTTATTCGAACACCACAGGGAGCTCTAACACCGCCAATGGTATACAAGCCCTTTACTTGAACACCACCGGGAACTTGAACACTGCTAATGGTCACAGAGCTCTTTATTCGAACACCACAGGGAGCTATAACACCGCCAATGGTGTACAAGCCCTTAGATTCAACACCACAGGGCGCTCTAACACCGCCACTGGTTATCAAGCCCTTGATTCGAATACCACGGGAGGTAATAACACCGCCACTGGTTATCAAGCCCTTTATTCGAACACCACAGGGAGCTATAACACCGCCACTGGTTATCAAGCCCTTTATTCGAACACCACAGGGCGCTATAACACCGCAATTGGTTATGGAGCAAATAGCGGCGTAGCAACTTATTCTAATTCCACGGCTATAGGAGTGGTAGCTAAAGCATCGGCAAGTAATAGAGTTAGAATAGGCAATACTTTTGTAACTAGAATAGAGGGGCAAGTAGGCTGGACTAGCGTAAGTGATGGACGCATTAAAGAAAATATTCAAGAAGCTGTACCAGGACTTTCCTTTATCTCTGAGCTTAGACCTGTTATTTATACCCTAAACACTAGAAAGCAAGATGAAATAACTATGCAAGCAGTGCCAGATAGCATAAAAATGATTCTCATGCAATCTGATGAAGAATATCGTCAATCCTCAAGCATCGTTCGTACTGGATTTATAGCACAAGAAGTTGAAGCAGCTGCAAAAAGAGTAGGCTTTGATTTTGATGGTGTAAGTGCTCCTGAAAATGAAACGGATTTATACGGTATTCGGTATGCGGAGTTTGTAGTTCCACTTGTCAAAGCGGTTCAAGAGCAACAGGAGATGATAAATAGTCAGCAAGAATTAATTAATAACTTACTTCAACGAATAGAGGCTTTGGAGAAAGAGTAGTTCAACAGATCTTATTGACCTAATTATCCAAAAGGTGGAAATATTCTCCACAATGTATTTCCTTAATTGAACTTGGCAACTGCCCTTCTCCATAGGCGAACCCGCTAGTAATTTGGCATTATATCCCAATGAGTAAAGCTTGATATAAAATTCCGTTCAAAAGACTTAAAGAAAAAGCACTCGTTGTTACTAACGAGTGCTTTTTCTTTAAGTTTAATAAGTTCTTTTGGTCTTTATCTCATTCAAAGAGATATATAGCCAAGGTTATTTTAGTTTGCTTGATTGTGATATTCTTGCAAGAACATACAGCGGAAGAATTCCCAATACGCCATGCATTATCATCGGATAAACGCGCATAGATTCTGTAATACCCTCGGGCATATTAGGATCAAACTTCACTAAGAAAATAGCCACAATATTTACAGCACTTAACGAGAGCAGTGTTCTTAGCATAAATGACTTTACTAAAGGTTTTACCTCTTCGTTCATCTCGTAATCTCCAATATTTTTTTTGGCAGGGAATGAGATGATACCCATCATTAAAAAGAGGGCAAGGTTAGTAAGTGATAGCATTTTGTCATCATTGAATGTTGGTATGAATGACGAAATTGCGAGCAACGAAAACAAAAAGTATCCCAGCAAGAAATACAAGCGTTTTAGCATTACTGCGCCATAAATACTTATGGCAGAAATTACAATTGCGATAATTAAAAGTTCCATAGTTTTATTTTTAAGTGTTTA